>Ga0180438_10000344_pt1 | contig 91869 bp, 117 predicted proteins | sample SS_ome_12_FD_132455 | JGI IMG/M metagenome (GOLD analysis project Ga0180438, IMG submission 132455) | Hypersaline lake sediment archaeal communities from the Salton Sea, California, USA - SS_3_D_2 metaG | ecosystem: Environmental > Aquatic > Non-marine Saline and Alkaline > Hypersaline >... | reverse complement strand
GTCCCTGCTGACCCCCAGATCCAAGGGCAAGAAGGAGTCCGGCCAGCACCTGGCAGACGGCTGGACCACCAGGACCATCGGGCGCTCCGGGAAGGACCGGGTGCCTGTGACCACCGTGGTGTACAACAAGTTCGCCACCGACTCCGCCGGCCGCCGCAAGAAGAGGGCTGTGGTGGGTGAGGGCGGCAGCGGGCCGTACACCGTTCTGGATATCTTGGAGTACGGCAGCCGGGCCCACGTGATCACGCCGGGCCGAGTTGTGTTCGGCCGCAAGCAGGGCAGATCTGGTGCCAGGATTGGCAGGAAGACCGGGTCCAGCGTGCTGGTGTTCACCTCTAGCACCGGTGAGACGGTGTTTACCAAGAGGGTGGACCACCCGGGCACCAAGCCGTACGGGATGATTCGACTGACCAAGGCTCGGTTGCCCAGGATAATGGACGCGATGAACATGAAGTGGAAGCGGAAGATCGAGAAGGAATGGAGCGGGTAGAATGGCGATTCCAGAGCGCAGGAAGGCGAACAACCACGAGTTGTCCATCCAGAAGCACATCAAGGACAACTTCGCCACGCCCCATTCTATCGACGTGAACTATCAGGACCAGACCTTCGACGTGTCCGCTTTGAACCTGTGGGTTGACATCACTTTTCTGTCGTATGGAGCGGGCCGAAAAGGGGAGACTATGCTGCAGTTGGACGTGTACTCGCGCGTTCGTGGGAAACAACCGAGTGGCGACAGGCTGCTAAGCACCTTACGTGACACGGTGCAGAAGCTGATAGCCGCCATGCACACCAACTGCATCCAGGTTTACGATTTCTCCACTCCGGCAAGTCCAACCGTGATATCGGGAGCGAAGCTGATGGTCCAGAATAGCGACGGGACGTTCCGAGAACCAGAGGGCGATCAGTTCCTGGGGATCGAGGACGGCGTCGCCAGGAGGAGCCTGGTCTACAGGCTCCGCATGCTGGAGGACGCTAGCAGGGCGTTCTCCTACTACGACTAAGAGGAGGAGGCACCAACATGTGGAATGGATTCACCAAGCAGGGCGGGATCGACGAGGGCTCGTACCTTGTCGGCGAATGGAGTGAGATTGTCGCCCGCGCCGGCGGTGTGAACTACCAGCTTGGGAACTGCCCCGAGGGCGTGCTGGAGGTCTCGCGCGAGTACTACATGCACGAGGACACCAGTCTGCCCAAGAAGGTCGACCACATCTGCCCGATCCGGACAGGTATGAAGTTCAGCGGTGTGTTGGAGGAAATCCACCGCCGGAACGTCAGCCTTCTGGTCGGGCAGACCCTGGCCAACACGGACAGCTACGTGTACATCGGAGCGATGGGCACGAATTACTTCTACACCTTGAGGGGCCGCAGACATCGCTGCTCCGACAACGTTGCGATCGAGTTCTGCATCTGGAAGTGCATGACCACGTCGCTGTTCCAGTTGGGGGGAGGTACCGAGGCGCAGGGCAGCCCGTTCGAGGCGACCGGGATCGATGACACCGACGGGGACTACGGTGGCGACGCCACCAACCCGCTGGGGTACATCTGGTCGCCAGCACCCGCATAAGAGCGACATCCCGGAGGAGCCACCGGGCAACCGCGGCGGCCTGGCTCGCAACCGGCCGCCGCCCTTTTTAAACAGTGTTTAACAGGAGAGAGGCCAGGCAAATGGAGATCAAGACGTACGAGGCATGGGCGCCGAATCGTGTGGAGATTCAGGTCGGCGACAGGAAGATGGTTGTCAAGGAGCTGGCGGCCGCGAAGAGGGACGCGGTAGCCAGCATCCTGGGGGCCGGGCTGGACCTGGCCCAGCTGTTCCAACCGCTGATGGATGCGGGTCAGAGACGGGGTCAGGTGCTCAAGGAGCTGGCAGGGAAGGACATCGCCAGGGAGGATCTGGAGAAGCGCCTGGAGGAGGCGGTGGGGGAGGACGTGAACATTTTCACGATCCTGACCAGGCTGCAGGACAAGATCCTGGCGCTCTTGCAGGGAGATTTGACCCTGCTGGCCTGCGTGGTGCTGGACGTTCCGGAGAATCGCGGCAAGGACGATAAGGTGGTGCCCCATCCGGCGCACCACTTCAAGCATAGCCCCGAGCTATTCGAGTGGATACAGGACAACCTGTCGGTCCACCAGGAGGCGGTGATGATGGAGGCCTTCCTGGAGGTCAACCAGTTCGGCGAGCTGGCAAAAAAATACATGGCCCTCGTGTCGCAGGGGCAGCAGGCGGCGACGGGGGCGGAGGCGACGGCTACACCCTGATGGATGCCATCACTCTGGTGGCTAACACCAGGGGCATGGCGGAGGAAGACGTTGCCAACGACATGACGGTGAGGCAACTGATGCACGCGGTGGCCGTGTATATGAAGGACAAGACGCTGATCCTCAACCTGGTGGCCAGGTCGCTGGGAGGGGGCAAGGCCGGTACAGCTGCCGCGACTGCAGGACCGCAGGTTGCCGGTCAGAGGGCCGAGGGGGCCCATGAAAAGTCGACCCCTGGTGCCTCCGGGTTGCCGTCGTGGTTCAGGCCGAAGCCCGGCTACAGAGTAGTGAGCATGGACGCCCCCATGGGCCAGGTGATGTCGGCGTTCGCCATGGGAAGGTTTCCCGGGAGGTAGTTCAGGATGGCCAAGGCTGATCTCATACTCCAGATGAAGGCCCTGAAGGGGAACACCGACAAGGTGTTCAGCGACCTGATAAAGAATTTGGAGGACACGGAGAATCAGCTCAAGGAGACCGGGAAGGCTGGCAACAAGACGGTCGCCAAGATCAGGGGTGCGTTCAAGCGCGCGGACAAGGCCATCTTGGGATTTGCCAAGAAGTGGGGTGCCCTCATGGGTACCGCCGGCTTCGTGGGTGTCATGTACAAGGGGGTGAAGGCTGCCAACGAGTTCCAGAAGAGCATGGCCGAGGTGAGCACCCTGTTGGGCAAGGATGCGCCCGCCCAGATGAAGAAGTTCGACAAGGCCATCAAGGATCTGGCCAGCCGCAGCAGCTCGGCCGCCAACGAGCTAAGCAAGGGCCTGTACCAGGTCATCTCCGCCGGTACCAAGGGAACCGAGGACGCGGCCGGTGCCATGAAGCTCCTGGAGGCCGCCCAGAAGGCCAGTGTGGCGGGCGTGAGCGACGTGTTCAGCGCGGTGGACCTGCTTACCACCTCCCTGAACGCCTATCAACAGGGGGCGGATCAGGCCACTCACTTCAGCGACATCTTGTTCAAGTCTGTCAAGCTCGGGAAGCTGACCTTCAACGACCTGGCGGCGGGTATGGGCACAGTGGCCTCCGCGGCCGCCGGTGCCGGCGTGACGTTCCAAGAGGTCAATGCTGCGATGGCCGCCATGACCGCTGGTGGTGTCCCATCAGCCCGGGCGTTCACGTCCCTGAATGCGATCATGAGGGTTGCGGCCAAGGGCAGCAAGGAGTTGGATGCGGCGTTCGGGGAAGCAGCCAGCGACATCCTGAAGCGGGACGGTCTGGTGGGGGTTCTGGAGAAGCTGAACGAGGTCACCCAGGGGGACACCATCGCGCTGCAGAAGTTGGGCATCGAGCAGGAAGCCATCACCGGCCTGTCCGTTCTGGCTAGCAGCGGGATCGACAAGTTCCGCTCCTCTTTGGAGGAGATGCAGGTGGCCACTGGCGCGACGGAGGTTGCGTACCAGAAGATGGCCGCGACTTTCGACGAGCAGACCAAGATGTTCTGGAACAAACTGAACGTCCTGTTGATTGAGATCGGCGAGCAGGTGATGCCCCACGTGCTTGACGCTCTACAGGACTTCGGCGATTACGTGAAGAACAACCAGAAGGAGATCGTCGGCGGATTCATGGCCATCGCCAAGGCGGCCGGGTTCGTTCTAAAGGCCATTGCATTCGCGGTGGAGGGTTTCGGTAAGCTGTACCAGCTGGCCAAGGAGAGCTCCCACCTCGGGAGCGAGGTGATTGCCCGTGTGGTGACCACCATGGAAGGCGAGGCGTACAAGCAGTCCAAGACGGGCGTGTTCTTCCAGACATGGAAGAAGGCCATGGCGGAGTCCACCGCCGAGGGGATCGGCACTGGTCTTGCTATGGTGACAGGACCAGTCGAGGGAGAGCCTGCCAAGAAGGGAAAGCCAGGCACGAAGACGGGCACGAAGACGGGCACGAAGCGGACCAAGGACTACGAAAGGGAGCTTCGCAAGCGCCAGGCGCTGTTTATGGACTCACTGGACATGATGGGCAGTGCGGTCGACGAGTTCTACAAGCGCCAGGCCGAGGCGGCCGACAAGGTCGCCAAGGAGTCCGCTGTCTCCATGATGTCCGGCATCAGCCAGTGGTTCACCGAGTTCGAGAAGAAGTGGGACGAGGTGTTCGAGAGCATAAAGCGGAAGATGCCCGACATGTTCAAGTTCCAGACCACCGGCAGGACTGCGTCGCTGCTGAAGGCGCTGGGCGCCAAGGTAGGCGGGGCCGAGTTGGAGACTGAAGAGGAGAAGAGACGGTACGCGGAGTTTGAGGTGAAGCCCGGGGAGGAGGACAAGGGTTTCCTGTCCAAGGTGGCCACCGGGTTCATGGAGAAGGCCGGGGCCATGCTGTTCAACTGGGCTGGGACCCTGGTGTCCGCCCTGGCGGACGGCAAGGAGGCGGTCCAGGGCCTGGTGGACGGGGCGGTGGAGTTCTGGGAGAGTCTCGCGGACAACCTGGATGACGCGCTGATCTACCTGGCGGAGGAGGGCATCCCCAAGATCATAGACTCGTTCATCACCAACCTGCCCAAGATCATATCGGCCATCATCAAGAACATCCCGCTGATCGTGCATGCCATCGCCAAGTCGGTGTACCAGGCCCTGAGTGAGGTACTGTCGTTTGGGATTGGCGGCACGGGCGGCGGAATGATCGGTGGGACCCTGACGGGTGCAGGGCTCGGTGCTGCCATCGGATCTGTGATTCCTGGTGTGGGAACCGCACTCGGCGCTGGCATCGGGGCAGTGGGAGGTTTCATTGCTTCCCTGTTCCACGGTGGTGGGTTTGTGGAACAGATGGGTGGCATGTCCAAGGGGTTTGCTGACTTCAGTAACGCCCTGAGGGCTCACACCGGCATGTTCGTGCAGCCACGTCTGGGTGCCAACGAGGTGCCGACCATACTGGAGGCCGGGGAGGGTGTGATCCGCAAGGAGGTCATGTCGGCGCTAGGTGGAAGGGCTGGGATCGACGCGATTAATCGTGGTCAGGGAATCGGAGGCAACACGATAATCAACAACCTGCGCATCGACCACATGATGTCGGAGGACACGGAGAAGGTGGTCGACGGCATGCAGTCCAACAGCATCCGGAAGGGGACCGGGCGCATGAACCAGATTATCCAAGGTGGCAATGTCACCGGGCTGGAGTACGCGAGATGAGAAGGATACTGGCCGACAGGGTGGTGCTGGCCGACCAGCTGGAGATCCAGCCGGTGGGAGACCAACACGTGCTGAAGATCGCGGAGCCGAACAGCGGTAACTTCGGGCCCACCGGGTTCTACGGGGTGGGCGATCGGGTGCGCAGCCGGCAGGCCATGAACGCGGAGGTGGAGGAGGCCGGCAACTACCGCAATCAGTACCCGGATGAGGGCGCCCGATTCTCCCTGCTACTAGAGTTCCTGGAGGACGAGGACGACGACGAGATCTGCGACGAGTACAACCGCATGGGCGCGGAGTGGGCCAACATTCCTGTATACAACCAGAGCCTTCTGGCGGTGGACAACACCACCCCTTACTACTCGCCCAAGATGATCAGGCTGCGGAAGTGGCAGGACAGGGGAACCAACTACGGGGTGGAGGGGATGTTGTTTGCGGTGAGGCAGAGCGGCACCTCGGTCCAGGTGCACACCTGGGAGATGAGGGTGTACCAGGATCACGACCAGCTGGGCAGTGGGGATATGTGTTACCAGTGGAGGGACAACAGCCTGCAGTCCGACCTTGCGATCACCGCCACCAACGTGCCTAGTGTGGATGCGGTGGAACTGGACGACGGGTCCATCGTGGTGGTGATCAGCGACGATGACCAGCTGCACTTCTTCAAGTCGTTCGATCAGGGTTCCAACTGGACGGCCATCGCCAACATAACGGGTCTGTCATCGGACACGTGGTCGTGTGCGATCGACAGGATCGGCTCGCGCCTGGTGGTGTGCTACGGCCGCAGTAACGGGGGTGGAGGGACCACTGACGTGTTCTCCAGGGTGTCTGACGACGGGGGATACACGTGGTCTTCCTCCGGCTCCACGATCTACAGCGCGGCGCCCGCGACCCAGCCGAACATGGACCTATGCAGGGGCCAGGACGGTATGCTGTACATTGCGTTCAGGACCAATGCCCTGGTGTACGTGGACGAGAGCCGGGACGGCTGGAACTGGGCGACCACCAGCACGAACACCGGGCAGGTGTGCGACGCCAACTGCACCATCATGCAAGAGTACGACGGTACATGGCACATGTACAGCATCGAGGACGCCGCCGGGGTGTCGCCGTTCGAGGTGTTCCACGTCTACCAGGAGACCGAGGACAACCCAAAGGTGAGCGGCTGGGATGGCAAAAACAATTTCAACTTCGGCTGCGCTGACTCGGACGGCTGCGACAGCTCTGGTGTATGCGCCCGTGAGTTCCACGACAGCTGCTTCATAGACGTGGCGGTGCTGTACCATGACACCCACGGGGTCAGCGACTATTACAAAATCATGATCCACCGGGCGTCCATGTGGACTGGTATCCAGATGTACCCGACTCTGGACCTGTGGCTGCGCATCTGGACCGCACATGCATACCCGTCCACTACCGACCCTGACCCTAACCTGAACATATGGACTCGAGTGCAGGCGGGCGCGGGCGCGGCTGCATTGGCCTTTGATGGCGAGTTCGGAGAGCTGGCGATCACCGCGGGCGGCGTCGGCGATAATCTGAACTACAACCGGGCGCTGGCCAACGACTCGTACGACACGGGGATGATGTGTTCGTTCGAAGTGAAGGCGGTCACCAGCTCCTCCAACGCCGGCCGGGTCAAGGTGATCCTGTGTTCTGGGCCGTCCAACAAGGACGTGGAGTTCTACGTGACCGTCAGCACCACCGGCCTTGGGTTGTACGATGTCAACGGGGCCAGCACGGTGGACACGTTCACACCAACCAACTGGGCAACCACCGATTGGAACTACTACGTGGTTCTGGCGTTCGAGAACCAGGTCAGGGTGTACCGCGCGCCGTCCGGGGACTACCGGGAGATTGCCCACATGGAGTTGGTGCTGACCTACGATGCGCTCCAGGAGGACGCGTACGCGGCAGACAACGACGAGGTCAGGTGGGGAATGTACGTTGCGGCCGGCGCGGCGGCCAGCGACTGGAGGTCGTTTGCCTACGGAGAGGGGTGTGTAGACATCGACTGGGACTTCGACGAGGATCTGCGGGGGCGCAAGTGCCACTTCAATCCGGTGGGCATCATGCAGGGCTTCGGGTGCAAGTGGGAGGGGGAATTCGCCAGGCTGAACGACGACTGGGACCTGCGCACCGGCGCGCATTACGAGGCGGATAATGTGTTCGTGGACAGCCCGAGCATCCGGTGGCAGGAGCCGATTGAAGATAGCCCCCCTAGCTCCGCCCAGGTGTTCGAGTGGGAGCGGGGCGAGGACATCAACAGTGCGGACATGAAGTACAACTTCAACGCGTTCGCGGTGTTCGGCAGGAACTGGCTGCACTGCAAGCTGGAGGGCGGGGATGCGGGTGGCGGGGGTTGGTCTACGCTGTTCGACAGCGATGGTGGCACCCAGCTGGCCTACATGATCCTTCGCAGCGTGACCAGTATCGACCAGAACGCAGTTACCATGACCATGTCCCCTTACGAGGACATGATCCCGGAGCAGTTCGCGTCGGATGATTACCGGAAGTACTACGTCCGGTTCACCACCGGCTCCCTGGCCAACCGGACGTACAGGATCCTGGGCAACAACACGGATACTCTGTTCCTTGAGGAGGACGTGGAGACCGCAGGCGCGGGCGCCACCGACAGCTTTGTGATCTTCACCGACCGGTTCTTCTTCGAGTTCGCGTCCATGCAGTCGTACGAGCGCCTGCGCCTGACTATCGCATCCCAGTACGCGAGTCCCACGGAGGCGCAGCTGCGACTGGGCAGCCTGGTGATCGGGCGCACCTACGACCTCAAGGATGATGCGTGGGAATCGACCATCACGACCATCCCCAACGTCAAGGTGACGGCAGGCCGCTCGGGCGTCCAGTCAGTGGACGAGATGGGCCAGGAGAAGCGCGTGGTGAACGTCAAGTACACTGGTCACTTCGACAGGGGCATGGGCATCACCGACCCGTCCCAGCTGTGGAGGTTCCTGCGGCAGAGCGTGCACCCGATGGTGTGGATCGACGACGACGCTGGTCTGGTGGAGGACAGCGACAATGTGTTTCACGAGCCGATCCTTGTCAGGCGCATGGGTAGCGCGGACCAGAGCCGACTCTGCTACTCGGTTGAGAGCCAGGTGCTGGTCGCCACCGCGGTGGATTGGCACAGGTCCATGTGGGAGCAGTCCATAAAGCTTGAGGAAGTGCTTTGAGCTTCTATGTAAAAAAGAACGGCTGGCAGGGCCTGGCCGACGACCGCAACGCGCGCGCGTGCATCCTGGTGGACATCAACGCCGGCGGCAACCGGTACTGCTTCAGCACCATCGACGTGGATGTGCAGTCCGCCGCCGACGGCCCGTGGATGAGGTTCCACGGGGCCATCATGAACGACCCGGTGCACAAGGAGAAGGTGGACGTATTCGGTCGACAGCCGAGCGTGCAGGACATGAAGTTCACGGTGATGTCCGAGCGGTTTCCAATCCCCGAGATGAGAAGAACGGGGCTGCTACTGCAGGACATCAGGGTGGACGTGTACTGGCACATCATCGGCAGGGATTTCACCTTCGACCAGGCGTTCCACCTTCTGCGCGGCCGGCTGCAGGACCCCACGTATAACGAACAGGAGAAGACCGTCGACTTCAGGGTGGAGGACACCCGCCTGGAGGGCGAGCAGCGGTTCCCCCCGGTGGTGGCCGACCAGACCAAGATACCGAATCTGATCGACGACCATGTTGGCAAGCCGTACCCCATTGTGATTGGAAGCTGCAAGAAGTCGCCCGTGCTCAACATCGACGGTGCCATCGCGGGTAACGTGTTCCTGGCCATGGGCGACCCTATGGACGAGTACGCCGGAGGGGCCCAGGTGTCCGAGGTGTACGATCAGGACACTGCGTTGACGGTGTCCGCGCAGACCAGGCAGACCGACGCGGAGGGGAACGTCTACCACCGGGTGACCACCAACGACAACGCGGCCACTGCGGAGGTGACCGCCGACGTGACCGGTCACGCAAATACCGATGTCGAGTCGGTGATTCGGTACCTGCTCACGTTCTTCGCCAACAACGACGATGTGTTCGACCTGTCGTCGCTGAAGCAGGTGAAGCTGGCCATGCCCAAAGTAGACCTGGGCATGGTGTTCAACTCAAGGTCTTCCAGGGGCGGGGTACTGAAAGTCCTGATCGACCGTGTCCTGCGAATGCTGCCCATCGGCATGATCCCGCGGGGCAGGAAGTACGAGTTCAAGCCGTTGACGTGGGATCGGGACGTGATGCACCACCTGTCGTTCGCGGACGGTAGTATCCAGGAGTGCGTATCCGGGCCGACCGAAACCAAGCGGTCGGACGTGTTCAACGAGTTCGTGATCAGGTACAACCGCAGCAGCCTCAGGGGCGGCAAGATATCCGTCCTGGAGAAGACCTCCTCCAACAACCAGGATTGCCGCAGGTCGGAGGAAAGGTACGGCCGGCGCGCTATGGGCGACGTGGACGCGGGGGATCTGAACAGCGATGACGGTGCTGCCTGGTTGATGGACTGGTACGTCGAGACTTACAGCCGAATGCGTGTGTTCGTCAGCTATCGGGTCAACCTGGGTGCGGTGAACGTTCCCCTGTGGGCCACCGTGAGGGTGGAGGACGAGTTCCAAAACTGGGACTCCCTGTTCAAGGTGATCGGTATCCGGCGCGGCACAGGCAGCGACATGGTGCTGGACCTGGTGAGCATCGACGACTACAGTGAGGTATACAAGCCGATAGCCCCGGTGGTCCTTTCGGCCGAGGTCATAGAGGATCCATGGGCCGACTGGTGGTGGTTCGACGGGGTGGACGACCACCTGTGGTTGGCGAGCAACCAGGACTTCGAGATCGACGAGGGTGAGTGCTCGGTGATAGTCGGCGTCAGGCAGGAAGCGTCTGGAGTCGCGGCTGTCAGTACGTATGGCCTCTACACCAAGGATGGCTACCCGGGCGGGAACAACTCCTGGAAGCTGTACACCACGCACCACGGGACGTTCCCGGCGGGCAACAGCAGGCCGGTCGGGTTCGGAGTCTGGCGCGGAGCGTTCGGGTTACAGAACGCAGAGACCGGGGACATGGCGCACCCGTTCATAGACACAGTGCTCGCCGGCAGGTTCAAGAACAGCATAGACTCGTCGTACCGTAGCATATACGACGACACCCCGCAGGCGATCAACACCTACTCGTTCTGCTTCGGCTCAGTCACAGACGACAGCTCGTCCCGCGTCAGGATTGCCGCCCACGGGCATTCTAGTGCACCCGATTACGCGCAGCAGTTCTACAAGGGTCGCATATACTGGGCGCTATGGGTGAAGGGTTATAGATACACCGGTGGCCAGCTGCAGCAGATCCTGGACAACGCAATCAAACCTTACGAGATTTGCGATCCAGACACGTACCCGATGTGCTACATCGACTTCAATGACGCAGTCGGGGCGACTCTGACGCCGGATATCGCCAGCGGGCCGAACGCGCCCTACACGTGGAATGTTTACAGCAGCCCGATCCTGAACGGGCCATAAAGGAGGCAGTGATGAAGGAAATAAAGAGGCTGATGCTGATGCTGACTGGGTTGTGGGTGCTGATGTACTCGGTGGCGGTGATCGCGCAGGAGACCAGCTTGGATCCCGACGAGAACCTTGGCGGTGTTTTGGCGTTCCTGGCCAGCGCGTTCCAGGGGGGCGACTGGTGGGTTGTGGGGGCCACCGCCATCATGCTTGCGGTGTGGGCCATCGCCAGGTTCATCGTCAAGGAACCGCTGTGGTTGGCATTCCTGGCGCCTGTCGTGGGAGTCTTGTGCAGTTGCGCTGTGGAGTTGGCCAAGCCGGATGTTGACGTGGGTGTTGCGATCTACCAGTCGTTCACTGCCTCTGGACCGGCGACCCTGATGTGGAGCGCGTTCGGCAAGCTGATCTTCAGCAAGGAGAGCCGGGCCAAGTTCGCCGACAAGGTGGAGGCCAGGAAGATCCGCAAGGCGAGCGGGTGATGGCCTGGCAGAACCTGCTGGTGGTCGTGATCGCGGGGGCCGTCCTGGTGGGCGGCACCGTCCTGGTCCTGTGGGTGGTCAAGGAGCGCAGGGACAAGGCCAGGTTCAGGGCGGAGCGCGACGCAGCCCTGGACGTAATCGCCAGGCTGAACGACCGGGAGGAGATCCGCGCCCTGAGCGATGAGGAGCTGCACGATGAGATTCTTGACATGCTTGATCGCTACCGTGCTGATGGTGGCACCGGCTAGCGGACAGGAAAGGAAACCGGCCCCGGTAGAGGAGCACGGTGGTGAAGGCACCACGCCGGGGCCGCCTTCGTTAGTCCGCAAGAAGTGGTGTGAGCCTGGTGAGAAGGGCTGCTTCACTCGGGAGCAGATGGAGCGGGTTCTCGAGGCGGGCCGCAGCGAGGCCCGGTGCCGAAAGGATCTGGACCTGTGCAGGGGCAAGCACCAGGTCAACTCTGAGACCTGGTCCACCGGTACTGTGATTCTGATCGCCGCGACCGCTCTGGTTGCAGGCGTACTCGTGGGTGGTGGTGTCGTTCTGCTGACCAAGAAGTAGCTCTTTACATTTGTAACCTGACTGTGGCATCCTGGCCTCCGGTGGGGAAGGGAGGCAGAGATGGCTGCAGTGATCTATGAAGACGATGATGGCCAGCAGAAGCGCATGCCGGTCGGTCAGGTGGAAATGCTGGTGCGCTGCGCGGTGCATCTGCTCGGTAGCTTGGCCGGCGTCGCTCGGGCTGTCCATACCAGTCGGGTGGCAGTCGGCAAGTGGTTGCGCGGCAGCACCGCTCCATCCACAGAAAACCTACGGCGGCTCAACCAGGTTGTAGGATTTTTTGGCCGGCCAGGCCGGTAGGCCTGGGTTGCCAGCGAGCTGTGGCGCACCACACAACGGATGCTAGGAGGACCACAGGCAGACCACAATCGTCCCTGGCAGCCAGGGTGACCACAGTCGTCGCAGGCGTCCCACAGACGGAACAACCCCTCGTCCAAAATATTCATACAACTGACCGCAATTACTTAGTTTTTTTGTCGGAATTTTCCTTGGTTTACAATGTAAACCTGGTAGAATGGTCATATGAGCAAGCACCTCACAGAGCGGCAGGGCAAGCAAGGCGGCAGCGGTCATGGGCACGGTCCCCACCGTCCGTCGAGCGCCAACAGCGGCGACTCCGGAAGCATCCGACATCACGAACCGGACGAGCGGCTTAGCCCTGCGTGCAATCGCGACCGGCGTTTTTAGGTGCGGCTGACAATCGAAGGGTGAGCGCAGGGGCGACCCGAACAGCCCAACCGGCGAACTAGCCGGGTGCCAGCGGGCAGCAAGAACGGCGCTGGCAGGACCCCACGGGGAACCAGGAACCAGGAATGAAGCGAGGCGGTCTAGACAGGACCGCCGCTCGAAAGAGCGCGGTGAACCCTTGAAGGAGGGAGCCGGGGAATTCCTGGAGAACGAAATCGAAGAGGCGAACCGACCGACGGTTTTAGGTTGCAGCCGGCGATTTAGAAATCTACCTCCTCCCTAGTTTTAAATCGCATCGACTTGACGCGAATCGGCCTGGCACACTCCGGGCAAAAACGTGGTCGAGTCACATGGTGCGTGCACGTCTATCGACGTGTGTTGGAACAGCCCGGTTCGTCCGGGCTTGTGTCCCCCTGGAGGGTTTGTTCGGGTTCGATTCCCGGACGGGGCAAATTGTAAAACGAGTTTTACAACCATCCCGGCGACGCCGGGCAAAACAGAACGAGTAGGTGTCTGGCTCGGTGACCGTAACGGGTCACCGGGTCCTATCCCTGGCAATCACGTCAGGGCAAAACAGGGAGGTACGAGATGGCGAAGCTGAACAAGGACGAGAAGCGGAGGATCAACCTGGTGTCCGAGGCGACCAAGGAGATCAGCGGACTGCTGAAGGTCGTCGCTGAGGTGTCCGAGGAGCTGGGCCGCGACGGCGACTGGAACTGCGTCGGCAGCCTGCAGCACATCAGGCAGGAACTGATCAACCTGATGATCGGTCATTTCTGTGGCGACGACGGCGACGAGAGGGTGGCGCGCCGGAAGATCATGGACAAGGCCCGCAAGGAAGCCGACTGGATGGTAAAGAACGGCGCCTTCTATCGGCGCTCGGTCAGCAAGTGGGCATCCATTCCCGACTAGACCGGCAGGGCGGCCCGGGTAATTCCCGGGTCGCGCCTCTATCCCGCAATGATGCGGGCAAAACAGGGAGGTAGTTATGAAGAATGGCAAAGTGTCTTATCCGTATCAGAAGGTGACCGATTTTTTCGTGCAGGCCATGCAAGACGACGACATTCCCCCATGGGAGAAGCCGTGGATTTCCAACGGCACTTCCACCCATCGGTGGAACGGCAAGGAGTACCGGGGTCTCAATTGGCTGATGACCCTGAGCACCGGCCGGGAAGGACCCTGGCTCACCAGGAAGATGATCAACGCAGCGGGCGGCCGGATCAAGAAGGGCGAGAAGTCCATTCCGGTGGTGTTTTGGAAAATCAGCGGGTACAAGGTCAAGGACGAGAAGGGCGCCGAGACGGACGAGGTTCGCAAGAGCTTCACCATGTTCTACTACCGGGTCTGGTCGTTGGAGCAAACGACCGTTCCCAAGAGCAAGTACCCCAAGTGGCTCAAAGAGGCTCGGGCCAAAAACAAGCCCAAGAAAAACGGCAAGGCGTTGGCCAAGTCGGTGAAGGAATCGACCATGGCGTTTGTCGACTACATCAAGCGCGAGGGCATCGAGGTCAAGGAAGGCTCGGACCGGGCGTTTTATCGGCCGGCCGACGATTCGATCACCATCCCGTCCGAAAGCCAGTACAAGAGCAGCGTGGAGTATGTCCGCACCCGGTCGCACGAGACTGTTCACAGCACCGGCACCCCGGGACGTTGTGCGCGGTTCGACTACGACGCCAGGATCAACCCGTTCGGCAGCGAGGATTACAGCAAGGAAGAGTTGGTCGCGGAAATCGGGGCCGCCATGTTGGACGCGCAGTTCGGACTGCGCCGTCCGAAGGTGGACCGCAACAGCGCGGCATACATCAAAAGCTGGGCCAAGCGGCTGAAGGACGATCCTAAACTGATCGTCAGCGCGGCGCAACGGGCCCAGAAGGCGGTCGACTACATCTTGGATCGGAAGTTCGACGAACAAGAGCCCACCAACGGAAGCGACTGAGTTGGCGGGGTCGGGATAGAATTCCGGCCCCGTTCTATCCCGGGAATGAACCCGGGCAAAACAGGGAGGTAGTTATGGTCGATTTTCGAAAGATTGTTTATACGTTGAAGACTGGTGAATTTTTTATCGTAAAAACAATAATCGGTCATGAGGATGTGACCATGAAGAAAATTGGCGCCATTAAATGGCACGTGATATCAACCGTTCGAAAGGAACTATCATGACAGTCAATTCAAGCAAATGCACCTGCGGACGAAAGAAAAACCAGAGCGAGAGTTACTGCAAGCGGTGCCAGGTGGATCCAGAGCTGGTCAAAGACTTCGCCCGACGGTCGGTGTTCTTGGGTACCTTGGCGAAGATCAGGATCGCACAGTATCCCAACGACCCGCCAAAATGGGCGGTGCTTTACCTGGGAAGAATCATCAATTTTGAATTCGGTTTGGACGAAAAGGAGTCCAAGGCGGTTGCTACAGAAGTGGTCAGGAGGGTGACGAAATGAAGATTGGTGAGAAGAAAATCATGGACGGTAAATCGTGGGTGTACGTAGGCGCTGGTTGTTGGGTCCTGGAGGGCGCGCAGATTCGGGAAGGGCTGCTCGACGTGTGGCCGGCCCCTCCGAGGAAATAGCGCAGGTTCGCAGAGGGAATACTTCTGCGAACTGTTATCCCGCAATGGAGCGGGCAAACGAGGGAGGTAGGAACATGGCACAGGCGAAACGGAAGTACGGATCGAAGCCGGGCATGAAAACGAAGCCGGCCACCGAGCAGGACACATTGAAAGTCGTCAACGGAAAGACCGGCGAGGTGACGGACACCGGACGGCGCATCACGGTGATCGACAACACCCCGGGCTCTGAAAATCACACCAGGAATCAGAAAGAGCTGGAAGACCTGACCGAGCAGGTAAAGGCCGGAACCCGGGAGATCGGGCTGCGGTTTTTCGAAGTCGGTCAGGCGCTCCTGCAGGTGCAGGACAAGATGCTTTGGAAGTACGGCGGACATGAGTCGTTCAGCAAGTACCTGGCGTCCATCAAGGAGATCCGAACGCCGCAAACGGCGTACAACATGATGGCGGTCGCCAGGGCGATGGACCGCAACATGGCCGCTAGGTTCGGCCCGAGCATCAGTTACGTGATCGCCCGGGCGAGCGACGAGGACGCCCGCAAGGAGTTGACCCGCATGGCTGCCGACGGCGCGACAGCCGCGGAGTTGAAGCAGGTGGCCAAAAAGCAGCGTGCGGAACGGGGCATCGAGTCCCGGTCGCCCGGACGGCCCAAGAAGGTGGAACGGGCGGCCCAGGTATCCGGTGTCAACGGCGTGGAGAAGGTCAGCAAGCCGGCCAAGGAAGTCAAGGCCAGCGCCAGGGCCCGCAAGCGCGAGCAGGTGGGTGTGAAGGCCGGGGAGACCGGCTTGGTGCAGCTTGGAGAGGAGACCGGCAAGAGGAACAAGAAGGCCGGGTACACCCTGAGCGCCCGGACCCAACTGGGCGAGGACGGCCCGGACGTGAAGGTGTTGTACAACCCCAAGAAGAAGATTCTGAAGTACGAGGTGATGTGATGACGGTCAAGGTGCCTTGCAAGACGTGCGGAGAACCGACCGACTACACTGGCACGAAACGCTGCGTCAATTGTTGGACAGTGGAACGGCGCCTGGAGAAGTATTTGGAATTTGAAAATGGACGGCGGTTTGTTCGCAACATGTTGAACAACTGCTCGATCCAATACGAGGTGCATCTAGTCAACGAATACGGGCAGGGCGCGTGGGGACGACATCGAAAACCGCAGACCGCTATCGACCGGGCCAGGGAAGAATGGGAGCGCGCGTTAGGAGGGCGACCGAAGAAGTGGTCGGTGTCCAGGGTGCTGAAATTCAAAGTGTTGGATCGGATCGAACCGCGGCCGTTCCGGTCGGTGAGGTACATCGCAGTGGCCATCAAGGAGAAGTGGCCGGAAGAGGAGTAAGACAGTTTTCCGGGAGTAAAATCCCGGGAGACTATATCGCCGCAATTGAGCGGCGCAAAACAGGGAGGTAGTGATGGACAAAAAACAAGAAGAAAAGTTAGTCCAAGATCTCAGGAACGCGAACAGGGCGGCGAGTTTTGCGGCCAGTCAAACTGACGACGGTGGGACCTGCAACATGGATTTTGTGTTGATCCCGGTCGGCAAGAATTGTCCGCTCGGCTCTAGACTGAGCAAGAAGCTGGATGCCTTGTTCAAGCAGTTTGGTGGGTATCGATATAGTGGTCGGTGGTACGGTCGCGGTTATGGGCTTAGCTACACGCATGGCCAGGCGAACAAGCGGGCATCGGCAACCGTCGCCGCCAGGAACGTGTTGAAAGACTGGAACGCGCGTGTCATTTACATCATGGACTGAGGTATAGCCCCGAGTGGCCGGATAACATCGGCCACCGGAGTCTGCCGCACTGTTGCGGCGGGGCAAGACCGGGCAGGGTTCCTCCCTTCCTTGCCCGGTCGTTTTCAAAAAGGGGAGGGCCAAAACAGGGAGGTAGTTATGAGCCAAGCAAGAAAATTTGCGAAGCAGTTTTTCGAGGACTTGGATGGCCAGTGCTGGTCTGTTGGAGACCGCGACTGGTGCGAAGCGCTGGCAATCGTGGCGGAAGAAATTCGCTCGGGCGATCACACGGACGATCCCGTCAAATTCCGGTTTGACGACGGCAGCTCGGTCGTGTGTGCATTGGAGGCATGGGATTTCGGGTTGTCAGATCAGTGCTTTTGCTGGGAAGGCGCGGGACACCGCGACGATTGCTCGTTACATCCAGCAACGTAGACAAGGCGGTCACGTGTAAAAGGCGTGACCGTTTATATCCCAGGAATGAACCTGGGCAAAACAGGGAGGTAGGAAATGAAAAAGCTGAACGAGACACAGCAAGAAGTGGTGAACCACACCGAGGGCAACGCAATCGTTTGCGCGGTCGCGGGCTCGGGAAAGACACACACCGTCGAGTGCTGGGTCAGGAAGCGAGTGGACGAGGGCTGCTCGGCCAAGCGGATTTTGTGCACCACGTTCACCAAGAACGCGGCGTTGGAGATGCAGGAGCGGATCGGCATACCCCAAGTGGACGTGCGCACTTTGCACAGCTTGGGATACAAGATCGTTCGCGACGGCAGCCCCGAAGCCGAGTACAAGGTGGACGGCAACAAGATGCACTATGTGCTCAAGGACATCTTGGGCTGGTGCAAAAAGGAAGCCGTCGAGAACAGCGGGGTGTTCGGCATGGAGTGGGAAGACGCCGACATCACCGACCTGGAGCAGTACATCAGCAACTGCAAGGGCTCCCTGGTCAAGCCGGAGGACGCCAGTCACCCGGACCATCGGTACGTCGAGGTCTATCGCAAGTACGAGCGGTGCCGGCACTTGCTGGGACTGCTGACGTTCGACGACATGATGTCCGGGGCGGTTTGGTATCTGCAGGAAGACCCGCATGCCCGCGGCAAGTGGCAGGGCATGTTCGATCACGTGATCGTGGACGAGTTCCAGGACAGCAACGCGGCTCAGTACGAGTTGATGAAGATCTTGGCAGAGAAGGCCAAGGTCTTGCTGGTGGTCGGTGACGACGACCAGTGCCAGCCACCGGACACCGAAGTAGAAACTGCAGACGGAATAGTCGAACTTGGTTCCTTAGAAGTCGGTGACATGGTTCGGGTGTTCCAGTCTCACAATGGTAAGGTGGGTGGGCACAGGAGAGTTGTTCGCACCAAACGGCGTTCGTACTATGGCGACCTGTACACGATTCTTGCAGGTCACTGTTCAACCAGGGCGACATCAGATCACAAGATTCCAGTCAGATGGGCGGACAAGAAAACCGAACGATGGGCGTGCTACCTGATGAAAAAGGGCGACGACTACAGGGTGGGCTGGTGCCAGATGTTCAACATGGACGGTGCATTTCACCTGGGACAACGTGCACGACTGGAAGAAGCGGACGCTGCTTGGATACTTTCGGTTTACGACAATAAGGGAGATGCGGCATTGCAGGAACAAAAAATATCTTTACAATATCGCATCCCAACTGCTTGCTTTAAGTCGCAGACCAAGCATGTTTTGGGTCAAGTACGGCTGGCTGATTTGTTCAGGTATGTTAGAAAAATCAGCACTGTCGATGTTCTGTTCGATGATTTCGAATTACAGGAGCACTGTCCATTGTGGCCGTTTCCACCATCTAGCAAAAGCAAGGAATCGAAATGGGGACGCGCGGGTGGAAGACATGGCAGCAAAACATTTAGAGCATACGCGGCGAACATCATTCCTGGCATGATGCAGGTTCATCTTTCGGGCAATGGTTGGACAACGGTGCATAAGAAGTTTTGTGAGGAGTACAGTGGTGAAGTCGTATCCCTAGAGGTGGCTGAGCATCACAACTACGTGGCGGACGGCATCGTGGTGGACAACTGCATATATGAATGGCGCGGGAGCGTGCCGGAGTACACCTTGACGTTCGAGGAGCGGTTCAACGCGCGGGTGTTCCGCATGGAGCACAACTACCGGTGCACTCCGCAGATCTTGGAGATCGCCAACCAAGTGATCACCGGCAACGAGCCGGACCGGATCACCAAGACCAACGTGGCCACCAGGCCGGACAACAATCCGGTCGAGTACGTGTCCTGCGAAAGCATGGACGCGGAGGCGGAGACGGTGGTCGAGCGCATCCGGGCCTATCACGAGGACGGAGTCGATTGGAAGGACATGGCGATCTTGTATCGCACCAACGCGCAGAGCAGGGCGTTCGAGGAAGTCTGCATCCGGGAGAAAATCCCGCACGTGGTAGTCGGCGGCACCGAGTTTTACAAGCGCAAAGAAGTGGCCGACATCCTGGCGTACCTGCGGGTGGCCGTGGACGAGAACGACGTGGAGAGCGCCAAACGGGCCATCAACCGACCGTGGCGGTTCATCGGCAAGAAGACCATCGACAAGATGGAGTCGGCGGGTAACTTCATGCAGGTAGCTTCCGATGTTCGGATGTACGATCTGGGCATCTGGAGCAAGCAGGAAAGAGCGGTCGAGGAGTTCGTCAGCCTGGTACAGAATCTGCGAGACGACATCGAGCCGAACGACGCCGAGCAGAGCGTGCTTCCGCAGGCGCTGGCCAAGCTGATCGAGGTGAGCGGATACGAAGAGTGGATCATCAAGGACGAGGGCACCGACACCGCGGAGAACAGCAAGCTGAGCAACCTTCGGGAACTGTGCCGAACGGCCGGCAGGTTCAAGACGGCCAAGGAGATGCTGGAGTACGTGGACAACATCCTGGACACCAAGAGGAAGGCCAAGGAGGACGACGAGCAGCCGGACGCGGTGTGGATCAGCACCTTGCACAAGGCCAAGGGTCTGGAGTGGCCGGTGGTATTCTTGGCGGGTGCCTGCGAGATGGTGCTTCCCCATGCCAGGGCCGATGGATTTGAGGGTGATGGTGTCGGGCCGGCTGAGGAACGCCGATTGTTTTATGTGGGCGTTACCAGGGCGCGGGACCATCTGATGATTACCAGTCCGAGGGGCGCGTTGATGGGCGGCAAGGTCAGGCCGCTGTCACCGAGCAGATTTTTGCAGGAAGGTGGTTTGTTATAAACGATTGCCCTGCAGGTGTAAAAACCTGCAGGGTCTTATCGCGGGAATGGACCCGTGCAAAACAGGGAGGTAGAAAATGACCGAGAAAAAGAAAGTGGAAAGGCCAGTAATGGTAAGAATCGACAGGAACTTTAGCAAAGAGTCCAAACGACTGTACAAGAACGAGGAGATGGCAGACGCATACATCACCACTTGTGCACGTTGGTGGATGAAGATCATGAATGCCATGCCGAACGAGTTATGGACAGTCGGCGTTCCGCAAGCGCTGTTCGATTTGTTGGAAAGGTTCCAACCGGACTGCGCGGAAATCGCAGCGACGGCGTTCTTGGAAATGCGGGGATACCAAGTCGGAAAGAAGGTGCCGTGATGTTAGAACACGAAGCTTACAAATTGTTCATGGCAAAAGCCAAGGGCGCAGTCGATGAGCAAGATTTCTGTTATGCTCTGCAAGCCACAGTTATGCATATTCAGGGCCACATATCTGGCAACTTCAACAAGTCATATACGGAAACGGTACCCGGTGCGCTGGAGTTCCTGATGGACTGGTACGAGAAGGGCATGGAGTGTCGCCTGGATCATACCGACCTGAAGGACTTGTGCATGTTCGTGGTGGCCAGGTGTCCGGGTTATATCTGGGCGGTACTGCTGCGCCGTTTGCACGAATCTGGTGCACCATGATTGTTTACGAGGCGTGCTGGGTCAAGGATTGCGACGACGGTTGTCCAGAGGGCATCGGCCACAGCCAGTATTTTTCTTCCAAGAAGAACGCGATCAAAACCTGCAAGGAAGAGATCAGGAGAAGGAAGGTCGATGGCGACCACGGATTTCCTGAACCGCATGTCCGAAAGCTGGAACTGGTCGACCACGGAAAGAAAGAGATGGTGCTCCGGTGTTTGAACAAGCGGTATTTCTATACACGCTCGTCAGACATCTGGCCATCGAAGGAGGCAAAAAATGGGAACTAGATACGTTGAAAGAACCAGAGAGGAAGTCGAAGGGCTGTTCCACGAGATGGGATTCAAGGAGGTAGATCTGCCGGGCTGCAACGAGATGGTGTTCGAGCGCGGGGTGATCCAAGTCGAATCAGATCCCAACAGGCAGCATGCCGATACCGGTCTCGTCATCCGGGCGTACACGTCGGTGGCCAGGAACGGCACTCGGGAATGCGGCGCGGACGCCGGCCGGGTGATCTTAGTCGACCGGGAGACCGGGAAGGGCGTTTGGAAGTCGTCCAGGTGTTACCGCACCAAGAGCTTCCTGGACAACATGCGGAAGCGGTGCAGGGAGGCCTGGAAGGCGGCCAGCACACTTCCAGAGTGCCCCGTCTGCAAGGGTCGGATGGTGGCCCGGGCCAAGAAGGGCCAGAAGAAGCCGAGTTTTTACGGCTGCGCCAAGTATCCAGGATGCCGCGGCACGCGTTCGATGAAGTAGGGAAAATCCCCCAGGGCAACGCGCCCCTGGGGGATTTTTTTTTTGGTTTACTCTGTATCACCAGTATGGGTTATAATTGTTCCTGAGGTGACTTGGATGAATATCAGATCGGCAATCGACACGCACCTGGCACTGCAGATCGACGACCTTGGACCTGTGCTGGTCAACATGCTGCGTGAGCGGTTCACGCGCGAGAACCCCAAGTGGAAGAACGCCAAGCGTCGGGGATTCTACACTGGGCCCACCAAGCAGAACCCGCAGGGGATCGAGAGGTATCTGCGGTCGTACGAGGTCAGGGAGCCCTGGATACTTTTGCCGCGCGGTTCCCTTGGAACCGTCAGGGATCTATTAGCGGCCGAGGGCGCATGGATTGACAAGCCCCACGACCACACGGTGCTCCATGACCCTGTCAGGTTCAGAATGAGGGAGCCGCTCAGGCCGTACCAGAAGCGGGCCGCCATGGAGCTGGTGAAGGCGGGTGGAGGCGTGCTCAAGGGCCCGTGTGGTAGCGGGAAGACGGTGTGTCTGCTGGGAGCCATAGCTGAGATAGGTCAGCCGACCCTGGTGGTGGTGCACAGCAAGCCGCTCATGCAACAGTGGATAGCGGCTGCGTCCAGGTTCCTGGGAGTGGTTCCTGGTACCATAGGGGGTGGCAGACAGACGGTGATTCGCAGCCTGACGGTCGGGGTTCAACAGACCATCTGGCGTAGGCCGGATGCCCCCTGGTGGAAGGACTTCGGGTGCCTGGCTGGCGACGAGATCCACCACTGGGCGGCCAACACGTTCCAGGCCACCACGCACCACTGTTCGGCCAGGTGGCGGATCGGGTGCAGCGCAGACGAGACCCGGAAGGACGGCCTGGAGTACATGATCTACGAGTCGTTCGGTCCTCTGGCCACCGAGATCAAGCGCCAGGAGGTGATGGAGGCGGGGCGCCTCCTGCCGACACGGATCGAGGTGGTGCCCACTGACTTCTGGGATGAGGATTATCAGGACGCAATCGATGCCCAGGTGACTCCCGACTGGAACGCCATGCTGGCCAACCTGAACGGCGACGAGGATAGGAACGAGATCATCTGGAAGAGGGCACAGCAGATCCTGCGGGACCAGTCCGCCCGGATCCTGATGCTCAACGACCGGGTGGAGGCCTGCAGGTCGTGGGTGGCCAGGTTCGACAGGGCCGGATACACCAGTGGATTGCTGGTCGGCGGCAACGACTACAAGGACCAGCAGGCGGATACGATAGACGGGCTCCGCACCGGCAGGTGCAGGGTAGGGGTTGGCACTACCGTGGCGGACGAGGGTCTGGACATTCCCCCTTTGACCCACGTGCTGCTTACGTGCCCTGTGCACGGGCACCCCAGGAGGATGGTTCAGCAGTTTGGAAGGGCGGCCCGGCCTCACGGCGACAAGGAGTTCGGGACCGCGGTTTACTTCTGGGATCGTAGGATGTGGCCGAGGGAGAGGGACACCGACACCCACGAGGTCAGGGTTCGCAGGGAGCGCGAGTTCCTGAACAAGCTGCGTTCGATCTGTGATGTACTGTCGGTGGACGACTGTTAAACAGTGTTTAAAAACAGGCAGCCGGATCTTTTTCGGTGGAAAATAAAATAGGCACCGAAAAATAATTCCAGAACCGGTTTTTCGAGGACAGGTGCCAGAATTCACGACCGGAGGGTAGGGTTTGAGGGATTCTAGGAAATTTATTTTTATTTTCCCGTCTCCCTCTTTTTAAAAGATCTATATATATTAACTTAACCCCCTATTACTTTCCTTACTACGTAAGGGAGGGGACCGGAAAAAAATAATTGGAGTTTCCCGTTGGCGGAAAAGGAAACCTGACGGGAGATTGGAAAAGAAAAAAAAAACGGAGAGGGGAGAAATGAAAAAGAGGGCACCGACAAAGGTGTTGATCGGAATCGTGGAACGGGTGTATAGATCGAAGTACTTGTCGACCCACGGAGAGCAGTCGGCACTCCGGTTGTCCGGCCGGCAGAGAACCCGGTTGAAGGAGCTGCTGCAGATATTCGGCCTGTCCGAGATCAGGCGGCGGATCGGAAGGTACTTCGATGACCGCTCCAGGTGGCTGGTGGAAAGGCACCATCCGTGGAACGTGTTCGTGTCGGGCATCGATCAATACGGAGGCAGACATGGTAAGAAAGAAGGCAGACAGGAGTACCCGGAGGAAAGAACCGACTGGATCAAGAAGGACATTGAGGCCTATAAGCAAGGCAAGGGAGGGTGAACTGTACCGGGCCAGCAATCTTGGTCCTGTGGGAAGGGGGATGACGTTCTCCAGGTTTGACACCAATAGACGGCAGGCCAACCACTCCGGGTACGTTGCTGCCCTATCATACAGCCAGTGGTTGCTCGGCGGTCAGATGGGACTGGTAGGCGAGGACAGGGTGTCCCAGGTCGAGCTTGTGTGGAACGGCAAGAGGGGCATCATGCTGTACGGGCCCAAGACTGGGTGTGGAAAGACTCACCTGGCGTGTGCCATTGCAAACTGGTTCATCGGGGCAGGTCTGCTGACGGTGTTCCTGCCCACGGTCAGGATTCCGCGCAACGACCAGGAGGCGATCTTGAACCTGGCGGATCCATCGGCGACACCTGTGTTGATCCTGGATGACCTGGGGGCAGAGAAGGCCACCGAGCGGTTGTTGGAGTGCCTGTACACCATCGTGGACGGCAGGCTGTGGGCAGGGGCGCCCACCATCGTGACCACCAACCTGCGACCGGACAACATCCGGCGGTACGGCACAGGCGGTGGTCACGGGGACAAGCTGTACAGCCGGCTGATGCAGATGTGTGAGTGTGTTCCGGTAGACGGGCCGGACCGGAGGTTGTAAAACGAGTTTTATAACTGGAGGTGTACAAATGTCAGATCAAATGGGGTTTGGGGTGATGATCCATTATTTGTCTGGTGGTACTGCTCATGGATGGAATGAATATGTTGGCAGAGGCAAACAAATTCAGGATAAAGTTTACTGACGGGAAGGAGATTGCAATCTGGGACGACGGGCAGTCATGCTGCGAGGAGAGATACATGATGACGGACGACAAGCCAGGAGAACTGGAGGGTGGGACGTTCGTCAAGATCGATGTCAAAGAGGTGCCCGATCTGGAGAAGGAGTATGGGATGCACGAATGTTGTTTTGTTGAGATCGTCACTGACAAGTGCACTGTTGTCTTGGTCAATCACAATGAGCATAACGGATATTATGGTGGTTTTGGGTTGACCATTACAGAACCTGGAGACAGGGGGCATGACTAAACTTAAACACTGTTTAATAGGCAAGGAGGAGAGCATGGTTTCATTCGATTCGCTGGCGGATCTGGTGCAGCTGCTGGACGCTGACATCGAGGAGCGTACCAACAACACGGAGTTCTCTGGTGTGCGGGTGGAGGGTAACCACAACATACTTCAGCTGGTGATGGGCGCTGAGGTCCTGTATAGCACTGACGATAACCCAGATGAGATGGTGGAGCATGTGCTGCAGGAGTCGCTGGAAATACTGTACCGGCGGATCGGTATGATGATCCATCTGTTGAAGAGTTGAAACATGAACGTCCAAGGCAACCTGAAGATGTGGAGCGAGTGCCCGTGGAAGGAGCACGGGGAGGAGTGGTCCCAGGCATGGGGATGTACTGCCAAGTTATGGCAGGTGACGGTGGAGCCGCGCATTCAACCGTTGGCATTGTTGGCACCTCCTCCAGGTCATTGGTTGGAGATCGGATGTGGTCATGGACGAATGACTAATTGTTTGTTAGATCTCCAAGCTATCAGTCTTGATTACGGTGATGTGATTGGAGTTGATCTAATTCCGGGATGCGTGGAATATTGTCGTGAACGTTTCTGTAATGATCCCCATGCAAGGTTTTACCATACGGGTGGTCTGGACTTGGTCAAGATCAAGGACGACAGTGTGTCGTTCGTGTTCAGTTGGGACAGCCTGGTGCACTGCGACCGGACGTGCCTCACTTACTACCTCAATGACCTGCAGCGGGTGATGGTGGAGGGCGGGTACGCGTTCCTACACGTGAGCAACCTGGGCTGGTGCGATGAGCATGTTAGGAGGGGAACCCCCCACCTGCGCGACCCGGGTATGTCGGCTACGTGGTTGGTGGAGAGGCTCAGGCACTACACCCAGTTCGAGCCCCTGCTGGTAGAGATGGTCAACTGGGGGATGGACGGCGAGCTGCCCAACCAATATTGTTTGATTGATGCGTTCGTGGTGTTCAAGAAGAATGCCGGGCAGCAGCCTGACCGGTGCGCGTGGCACTACAACAGGAGCTTCATGCAGGAGGCGGCACTGGCTAAACAGATCATGGAATCTGAGAAGAACTACATCGATGTCACGAGTCCCAGGGAGGGGAGTGATGCCTAGAGCGCCTTTCGACGTTGTCAACGAGCAGGTTGTCCTGTCCAGCATGATCAACTGCCCCAAGTGCAGACGGCGCGCCATCGGCTCTCTACACAAGGAGGACTTCCAGGGGTCCAAACACAGGATCCTGTTCGAGTCGGTGTGCGCGTGCGAGCTGAACGGGGTCAAGCCCGACAAGGCAAACATCGCGGTGCACTGCGAGGAGGAGGAGTTCGGCGGCCTGGACTACGTGGACAAGCTACTGTCCATGGGCATAGCGGACGGGTTCGAGAAATACCTGGAGCGCCTGAAGCGGGAGTCCTCCCGCCGCAGGGCGGTGAAGCTGCTGCCGGAGGTGCAGGAGTGCCTGGAGGACAGGGGTAGGCCTCACGTCGAGTGCATAGACGCGGCCAGCACCCTGCTGAAGGAGCTTCGCAATGTGTCCGCCAGGTCTGGGATCCACGGCACCGCTGATCAGTGGCTCCAGGAGTTCCAGGCCAGGTGTGATGGGGACGTGCCGTTCGTCCCTACTGGGTTCGCGTCCATCGACCGCCACCTGGTGGAGGGACTGGCGCCTCGTAGGATAACCGTGATCGCTGGCAGACCGGGGGCTGGCAAGTCCACCCTGCTGGTGGACCTGGTGCGCCGGCAGCTGGAGCGCAGGAAGAAGCCCCGGATTCTGGTGCTGCCTCTCGAGTCCGGCAGGGTGCGATTCCTGGACATGCTGGTGTCGTGTTCCACCGGGATTGAGTCTAGCAGGATCATCAAGACACCCGATAAGCTGTCCCTGGAGGAGAGGGAGAGGATCCAGAAGGTGGCCAAGAAGATTGCCGGGACGGATGATCGGTTGGAGGTCATGGACAACCCGTTTGTGGACCTGGGCGGCAAGTGGACCAACGACAGCGCCCTGGAACGCCTGGAGGAGATTCTGGCGGACGGGGGCTACGACATCCTGGCGATGGATCTGTTCCAGCGGATGCTGGTGGACTGGTCGGCCCAAAGGATCAACGGGGCGTTGATGCGTGTACAGTCGATACTGAAGCGGTACGAAGTACACGGGATCCTGCTGTCCCAATTGAGCCGCAAGGCGGAGGACCGCAGCAAGGACAGGACCCGCCGGCCGGTGCTGGGGGATCTGAAGGACGCGGGTATGTACGAGGAGGTGGCCGACGTGATCTGGCTGATGCACCGGGAGCGGATGTACACCAAGCACCTGCGGGACGACGTGGTGGAAGTGGGCATGGAGAAGCAGCGAGTGGGGGAGGCCGGGATCACCATGATGGCCGACTTTGAGCCGTGGGTGTTCCGACTGGTCCGGGACAAGATAGGGGACGTGGAGCAGGCAGCTTCGTTTGTTCCCCCTGACGATAGACCATTCTAAACTGGAGGTGGAAAAATGCCGACTGGGTATACAGCAAAGCTGGAGGAGATGAATTGGGATCTGAAGAGGTGGCTGGTTGAGTGTCTGTCGCGTAATTTTGGAATGCTCGTGATGCTGCGGGAGGAGCCGTGGGATCTCACAGAGGACCAGATCCGCGAGCTGTTGGTGAAGGAGCAGAAAGACAGTTACCACCGGGAACGCGTCGATGAGTACCGCGCCGAGTTGGAAGAACTCAAGAGCAGGACGGAGGAACAGTGGATCCAGGAGATCCAAAACGAGTGTAGTGCCAACCGGGATGAATATGATCGGCGGAAGGCGGAGCTTGTTCCCAAGATAGATGCATATCAACAGTCACTGGAGACTCTACGGGAGTGGCGCAAGAAGACCCGTGATGAGGAGTTCCGTAATTTTTTGAAGTTCGCAGTCGAGCAGTTGGAGATGGTCGAAAACGAGTTCGTACTGCCGACACCGCCGGTGTACCCGGCTCCTGATACGTCACCAGAGGAGTTTGCTAACAGGAGAATCTCGGTCTGCTCCGATAATCTGGAGTACCACGAGCGGGAGATGGTAGCCGGGGACAAACGTTGTCAGGAAAGGTTCAACCTGTTCGTGGCCTGGGCAAAGTACGTGAAGATACTTCCGTGACAACAACCCTGAACCAGATACGCCGAGCTGTCGATGTTGAGCACCTGCTGACCAGGCTGGAGATCCAGTTCAAGCGCAGGGGTGGTGAACTAGTGGCCAGGTGCATGTCGGGCAGGCATGCCGACAGCAATCCGTCGTGGGGCATTCGCGCCGACGACGGTGATAGGAGCGGGTTGTTCTACTGCTTCTCTTGTCACTGGGGCGGCAGTGTGTACGATCTGGTGATGACAGTCCGCGGATGTGAGTTCCAGGAGGCCCTGGAGTTCGTGAAGGGGTCCTCAAAAAAAAGTGTTTACATCGAGGATGAGGATGTTGTATACAACATGACGTTCAGGCAGTACGAACCACCAGGAATTCGAGAACCGATTGGATTGCAGCCCATACAGGCAGGTTCACCGTGCGTGAGGTACATGTCAGACCGTGGCTTCGGGGCCGAGGAGATCAGGACGTTCGGCCTGATGGACTGGGTGTGGAGGGGAAGGTTGTGGGTGCCGGTCAGGCGACAGGGGTTGCTTATCGCGTGGGATGCCAGGTCGTATTCGGACAGCGACCCGAAGGTGCTCACGCCCAAGGGGAACACCGCGGGTTCGGAGTGGGGCTTGTTCGGGTTGGATCAGGCAGACCGGTCAAAGCGGGTTGTCAACTTGGTGGAGGGCTGGGCGGACGCCTTGCGGGTGTGGCAGACTGGCCTGCCCAATCCGGTGGCGATCAGAGGAAGCAAGATCACGGAGCAGCAGGTGTCCGAGCTGTCGTGGGCGGATACCATCTTTGTTTGGCGGGAGGGGGATGTCGCGGGGAGCGTCATGGCCACGGAGGCCAGGGCGTGGTTCACTGGAAAGAGAGTTGAGATCGTGAGGTTGCCGAAGGGCATGGACCCGGCCGAATTCCGGCCGGCCGAATTGGTTACACTTTTTCAGACAGGAGGCGGATCATGGCAGGTAAATTCAGACGGGAAGTAGCGCTGCAGTACGCGGCGGACAAGGGGATCGAAGTACCGGAGGGCGTCACCGACAAGGCGCTGGAGCGGATCATCCGGGGAGAGGTCGGGGAGCAGGAGTATGTGTGCGACCCGGAGGAGGGAGGTTGCAAGTTCCCCACTGAGCCGACGTACGTTGGCGATGATGACAAGTACTGCTGGCGCTGCGGCTGGGACTGCTCCGAGAACAGCGACGGCGGGTACGACAAATTGTTCGGTGGTAGTGACAAGAAGAAGGTGAACACCATCGACCGCACCGGCGAGAGCAAGACCGCCGACAAAAAGAAGGGCAAGGACAAACCTGGCAAGCCCGGCAAGAAGACCAACACCACCAAGACAACGGCGGTTGCCAAGAAGGAGCCTGAGCCGGAAAAGTCGGCGGTACCGTTGACGGACAGGGTGGAGGAGATCCGCCGTCTGGATGCCAGCACGGGAGCGGCGGCGTGGAGGATCGGTCAACATCTGGTGGAGATCAGCGAGACCGAGCAGTGGCGTGAGATGAAGTACAAGGACATGGATGCGTTCCTGGACAAGGAGCTTTCCATGAAGCGTCCCACTGCGTACATGTACGTGCGGATCGCCGAGCGGTTCGACGAGGAGGAGGCCGCCAAACTATCGGTGTTCAAGCTGGACCTGCTCGGCCGGACCATCGTCAAGGTGCCCGACAAGGAGCGCCCCAAGCTGCTCAAGGCCGCGCTGCCCAAGAGCGAGGGTGGCAAGGGCCTGGACCGGGACGCTCTGACCAAGGTGTTGAACGATGCCCGGGAGAAGGTGGCCGGTGAGGATGACAACGGAGATGGCCGGGGCCGTCCCCGCAAGTCCAAGCTGTCATTCATGGTACACAAGAAGAAGAGTGGCAAGAAGGAGGGTGCCCAGTACTACGTGTGCCTGGATGACAAGGAGGTTCCCAAGGAGAACCGCGTATGGGTCGAGATCGAGATCAGTGGCGACAAGGCCACCCTGGAGTTTTGCCAGTTCGCCAGTGAGTGAGTTGAGTAGGGGGTGTGGCAATGGTGTCACGTAGAGGCAGGCCCGAGGGAGCCTGTCCCCCTGAAATCCCTCGTTCTCATTCCGGAGTGAAACATGGCCAGGAAGCGTGCGCCTAAGAAGGCCACCCGGGCGGACGGCTACACCGCCGGGTGGTTCGACTACAAGCAGGGCAACATATGCCTGTCCTATTGGGAGGGCGAGCGCAAGCTGATCGAGCAACACCCGTTCCGGAACTATTTCTACCTCACCGATGACGAGTACAGGCAGATCCGTTGCCGGGAACTGGACTCGCAGCTTTTGGACGTGAAGTCGAGTGATGGGTACGTCAGGCTGTATCCGGTGGGCAGTCGCAACGACCTGAGGAGCCTGGTGGACTGGATGCGCAACAAGGGGGTGGAGCCCCTGGAGGCCGACCTGCCGCCCATCTCCAGGTTCCTGACCGACCGACCGGTGAAGTTCAGCGAGGACCCGAAGGTGCTGTTCTTCGATCTGGAGACCGATGCCCGGTTGGGCTGGAGTCACTCCGAGGAGCACAGGATCCTGTCGGTCAGCTACTGGTCGCAGGATTGCCATCCTGGGGATACTATCGTGGCCAGGAGCGACGACGACGCCGGGGAGCAGGAGTTGCTGCATCGGTTCGGGGAGGTGGTGGCCAATCACGACGTGTTGGTGGCGTGGAATGGGAGCGAGTACGACGAGCCGGTGCTCAAGGCCAGGTTCAAACACAACAGGATCTGGCCGCGCTGGCAGATGGTCAACTTCCTGGATATGTTGGAGCTGTTCCGGCATCCCTACTTCGGGTATGGCAGGGACACGGAGGCCACCGGGGTGAAGCTCACGTTTGCCTTGGACGTGGTTGGTTCGGCCCTGGTGGATATGCCCAAGCTGGACCTGGTCAAGGAGATGCAGAAGCGACATGGGATGGTGGGAAGCCATCCCGCCCAGGCGGTGTACCAGGCGTGGCAGAAGGATCAGGTGTTACTCAAGCAGTACAACAGCCGGGACGTGCAGATCATGGTCAGGCTGGAGCAGAAGTTCGGGTACGTGGACGGACTGAAGACCTTGAGCCACCTGTGCAACCGGTTCCTGTCGGACTTCAGCCTGCGCACCGGGTACCTGAACGATGCGTACATCCTGCGTAAGGGCGCGACAACCGGAAAACGGTTCCCTACCAAGTTCCATTTCTACGGCAAAGAGAACCCGTTCGTTGATGACGGGAAGATCGAGGGGGCGTACGTGAAGGAGCCAGTGACCGGACTGCACAAGGGCGTCTGCTGCCTGGACTTCGCGTCGCTGTATCCGAACGTAATCCGGTCGTTCAACATCAGCCCGGAGACGTACGTGGGGTTGGGAGCGGAGAAGCCCTCTGCTATTCCGACGTGTGTTGCCGGGAACGGGGCGGTGTTTAGGTTGGACGAGGAGGGGGTGTTCCCGTCGATGGTGTCCGACTCGATGTATAACCGGCGCCGGTTCAAACAGCGGGCCATCGAGCTTGAGGAGCAGTCCAAAGAGGGGACCGCGGAGTACCGACGGGCCAAACAGAGGTCGGACGCAAACAAAGTGATCGGCAACAGCGGGTTCGGCATCCTGTCCTCGCCGGACCACCGGTACTACAGCCGGGAGTGCGGCGAGGCGGTGACGGTCACGTCCAAGCAGATCATCCAGCTTGTGATCGCCGAGGCCGAGAAGCGGGGCATCAAGGTTCTGTACGGGGATACCGACTCGGTGTATGTGTTGTGCGACCGGGACACCGCCCTGGCGTTCGCGGAGGAGATGGCGGCCGTGATAGACGCCTGGGTGTCGGAGAGGGGCGGCGAGCCCGGGTTCATCCGGTTGGAGTTGGACGCGGAGTATACCCGGATTGTGTTCGTGTCCAAGAAGAATTACGCCGGGATGAAGGTCACCGGAAAGCTAGACGTGAAGGGGTTGGCGTATATCCGTACCGACGGCTGTCCGATACGGCAGAAGATGCAGAAGGAGATCATCGACTACCTGATGGAGGACGCCGACCCGACCGTGGAGGGGGCTCGGGAGATAGTGGTCAGGTGGCGCGACTTGCTGTTCGGCGGACATGCGGATCCTGCGGATCTGACAATCACCAAGGCGGTGAACAAGCGCCCGGATCTGTACGAGACCAAACAGCCCCAGGTGAGGGTGGCCGAGCAGATGATAAAGGACGGGAAAGAGTTTTATGTCGGTATGAAGGTGCCGTACGTTCTGATTGGCACGGAGAAGACCGCCAAGAGTAGCCACCAGGTGGCCATTCACGCCGACGATTTCGACGGTAACTACGACGCGGAACTGTACTGGACCGGACCGGTGTTCCCAGCGTCTCAGTTGGTGCTGGACGCGGCGTTTCCCCAGGTACCCTGGAAGGCCATGCTGAAGTACCAGGCGGGAAATTCCAAGCAGGAGGGGCTGTTCGCCGCCAAGCGAGCCGACAAGGTGACCCTGACCCTGCAGAGGGAGGACCAGGGCAAGTTGGCTGACATCAAGAAGGCACTGGCCGGTCATCTCGGTGAGCACCCGCTGGTGCTAGACATTGTGATTGAGCCCAAGGTACCTCACATGAACGAGCTGGAGGAGACCACGTCTGTCATCACCGGTATGAAGGTGGCGCTGACGCCGGCCATGGTGAAGGCGGTGGAACAGACTGTCGGACACAGGTGCTACTATGGTAAAGAGGAGTGGGACGATGAGCGTTGAATCTTGGAAAAAAGAGTGTTCTCACCGAATCCGTATGCGACGATGTGCGCCGACAAAGACCCCCAAGCCCATGCTTCGCAAGATGCGACGGGCGATGAAAAAACTGGGGATGAAGCCGTGAGGGCGCGAGCTGATACCAAGTCGTTCATGAATTCGATGCAGTTCTTCCGGCGCGAGTTCAATATCGATATCCAGGCGACCTACGACCGGTTGAAGACCGTGGGTAAGCTGGACAAGAAGGACCTACGGGACCGGATGCTGCTGAGTGAGGCAATCAACGAGGCGTCCGAGTGTAGTGTGCTGGCCACCCGTATATACCTGAAGGCCAGGAAGGAACGTGAGCTGTTCCGCATAGAGTTCAACCGGCGCAAACGCGACCTGACCAAGCGGGCGACCCAGCAGATTGAGTGGTGGATGGAGGCTCACAACGTCAAGAAGAAGCAGATTACCAAGGACATGGTGGAGGAGGAGATTGCCTCCAACGACTCTATGCGCAAGGAGCTGACTGCCCTGGTGGAGGAGCAGGAGCGGTACCGGGAGATTGTCGGCAACCTGAAGGTGCTGGCGGAGGAGTGGAGCAACCGAAAGGGAACGCTACAGACGCAGGCGCGTCTGCTTACATCCCAGCGCGAGGTGGTGCTGGGCGGAGGTTCGTGATGAGGAAGAAGGCTGATAAAGAGGAGGGGAATATGTCCAAAAACGGAGACCTGGAGATTGTGCAGCACCGGTCGCAGTCATCTGTAACGGTGAAGCGGGACGCGAAGGGCGTTCTGTCGTGGGAGGTGAAGGCGTACGGTGATCATGTGGGTGACTCGGTGGAGGGGGCGGTGGGCGCGGTGTACGAGCTGGAGAGGAAGCTGGACGAATACGAGGAGTCCAGGAAATCTTAAACGGTGTTTAACAGGAGGAGTGAACATGGCAAACAAGGTGAGATTCGGAAAGGGTGTGACCATCAACATCGGCAACTACGAGTCGGTGCGGCTCGATCTGGAGCTGGAGGTGGTAGTCAAGCAGGGCGAATCCTATGACGATGCGTACGACCGGGCCAAGGACTGGGTCGATAATAAGTTGTTAGAGGAAGAACAAATCATTCGCAGAGGAGGAGGTAGAAGATGAGCGTTCACAACACAAGGGAGTTCATGTCCAATGTAGGCTTCAAGCGTGGCAAGTACGCAAACCTGAAGAAGGCGGGTCGCCTGACAGGCTTTCTGCACCCCAAGATGGGGTTCCGTCAGCGCCAGCGACACGGGGCGATTCCCGGTGAATGGGAGGCCCGTGGTGATGACGCCGGGAAGGTCGAGATTCGCAACCGTATGTTCAACTGTGTGGGCCGGGGGTGCCCGATCTGCCTGTTGATGGATTTCGCCGACAAGGCCCTGCAGGATGGGGCCGACCCCGACGAGACGATCCTGGACGGTGGCAGGGAGGCGCAGAGCTACACCTTGGGGGAGATCGCGGGTAGGGGTAGCTGGAAGACTGACCTGAAGGCCAGGCAGGAGTACGTGGTCGGGTTCATCAGCTCCAACCCGGAGGAGCACATGGGTGAGAACCCTGTGCAGGTGATGACCATCACTGCGGGCCTGGGCGGCGCAATCAAGCGGGTCATTGCCAGACAGCAGGAGAACTTCGGCGAGACCAAGGGTGACCCCATGCAGACGCCGTACGGGTTCGAATTGGTGTATGACGAGAAGGAGAAGCCTGCCAACAAGTACCAGGCATACTACGCGGACCAACGGCTGGCTCCCCTGGTCAAGGAAATCCAGGAGATCATGCAGGCTGACGAGGAGGCCCTGGGGGTCAACCTGGACGACATGGTGAAGCCGGCCAATAAGGGCGACGTACTGGCCGCCTTGAGGTCCACCTGGTGCAGCCGCAAGATCACCTACGAGATGTTTCTGGATTTCGCCGGCCTGTCCGAGCAGGCTGGTCGGGAACCTGCCAGGGAACCGAAGGTGCCGGACAACCTTCCCCCGTCCGACGCAGCGGGCGATCCAGTGTGCGTGGAGTGTAAGAAGCCTATCCAGGCGGGCAGCAAGTTCTGCCCTGAGTGCGGAGCCACGCAGCCGGGAAGTGCACCACCACCTGCCAGTGCTGCGCCTGCCGCCGGCAACAAGCAGAAGATCAAGTGCCCGGGCTGCGGGGAGATGGTGGTGCCCAGCAGGTTCGGGTACTGTCCCAACTGCAACCACGGGAACTTGGACACACCGTTCTAGGACTCGGGCGGGCGCGCGCGTTTCGGACGGCGGACCACACCGTTCGATGGGGCTTGACCATGTCCCCACCTCCCGCGCGCGTTCCGCCCCTTTTTCGACAGGAGATCGGAATGGCTCGCAAGAAGGCAGCTCGCAAGAAGGCAGAGTGGCCGGTGGTGGATGTACTGGCCGCCATATCGGACGACAGTGTCAGGCGTGTGGAGGACATGGAGGAGGTCGAGTACTTCCCCACTGTGCTCACCGGGTACAACCGGGCGTCTGGAATCGGCGGCCTGGCCCGCGGTAAGATCATGATCGTGCACGGGCCAAACCAGGTCGGCAAGTCGGTGTTCGCGATGGCCCTGGGTTTGTCGGCTTACGGCAACCTTCACTCGGTGGCCATTCAGGACACCGAGAGGGCGGCAGAGAAGGAATGGTACTCGTCCATTGTGCCCAAGGCCAAGCTGGACTACCCCGTCAACCTGGATGGGATGCGTGACAACATCAACGACAGGATCGGCAAGCTGATGTCCAAGAAGAAGTCGCGCAAGAAGGACGAGCAGATCTTGAAAAGGGCCGGCTGCTTCGAGATCGTGGATACCATCACCAAGCTGATGCCCAAGAACATCGTGGAGAAGGTCGAGAAGGAGGGCATCGACAAGATGTTCCCGATTCAGGCCCTGTGGATCAGCACCTGGATGAAGGAGATCGTAATCAAGCTAGACGAGTCCATGAGCACCCTGGTACTGGTCCTGCAGGAACGTAAGAACCTGGACCAGTTCAGTCGTAAGACGTGGTCGCTGCCCGGTGGCCAGTCGCTCAAGTACGACAACTGCCTGCGTGTCAGGGTGACCCACTGCAAGAAGGTCGAGCAGAAGAAGCAGGTGGTCGGGGTCCAGTCCTTCTACAAGGTGGAGAATAACAAGATCGACGGCACCACGTTCGAGGAGGGTTCGTTCTTCACCAGCAACGGCAAGGGTGACATGCCCAAGGGACTGGACCTGGTGAGGGAGTGTATTGCTGAACTGCGGCAACGCAAACACACTATCCAGAGCGGGGATTATGTGAGGATCTCCATGCCCCGGTTGGATGGGTTCGATCCGATGATTCGCAAGGTCAAGGGGGGTTGGGAGGACCTGCGCCTGCGCCTTGTCAAGGACAGTGTGTTGTTCGACGAGATCGTGGAACGACTGAACCTGGAGGTGCGGCGGTGAAGATCTTGTTCGCCAGTGATTTCCATTTTGGCCTGGTCCACCAGGGCCTGGACCGGCACGATGAGATTGTCCGTGCGTTCAAGACGGTGGTGGACAAGAGTCGCACCGTGGACCTGGTGGTACTGGGAGGGGACGTGTTCCATTCCCCGCGGCCTGGACCTAGGGAGTACGCCACTGTGTTTGAGCACATCCAGGAGATGGGTTGTCCGGTCGCGTGGATCACCGGCAACCACGAGGTGAGCATGAAGGGGGACGCATTGCAGCCGTTTGACAAGCTGCGGTTTGACCCGCCGGTGGAGATCATAAGGGCGCCGGTGATTCAATCGTTCGATGGGATCCCCCTGCTGTTCTGCCCGTACTTGGTGCTACCGATGGTTGGTATGACACCGGATGAGTCTTTGCATCCGCAGGAGGCTGTCGATTCCGGGTTCGAGCAGGCCAGGCAGAGGGGGGTGACGGCTGCGTTCTGTCACCTGGATGTGGACGGTGCCAAGGTGGGCGATGAAGGCTTCATGCTCAGGGGTGGCCGGTTGCAGATGCCATTGGATGTCGCCAGGAAGCTGCCGTGTGACGTGGTCAACGGGCACATCCACAAGCGGCAGCGGATGCACCCGAACATTGTGATGCCCGGCAGCCCTGTGGCGGTGGACTTTGGTGAGCGGAAGCAGCTGCACGGGTACTGCTACGTGATGGAGGTGTAAGGATGGCACGCAAGCGGGCGGTGGATGTGCTTAGTGGCCTCAAGGGAAAGTTCGTGGAACTACCGCGAAGACTCATGATTCAGATCGACATGGACATGGCGGATGATCCAGACTCCATGGATGTGAAGTTACAGGATTCCCCTGAGGACGCCCTGGTTAAGATCAGGATGCGCCACCATCGAGGGGATGAGGAGATTGCCAATGCACAGGTGAATGTCATGACTGACTGGTGCAGGAAGAACGGTGCGTACCACGTGTTCCGGCCCGAGATGGTTGTGGTGGGGACCAGCGAGGCGCGGATGCCGGAGCTGACCGCAAGGACCAAGCCGGTGGAGGCAATCGACATGTGGCTCAAGGAGCGGGCTCCTGCCGGTGTCGATGTGAATGAGGTACGACGGAAACTGGACGGTTTGCTGATCAATGTAAAGGGCCGGCAAGCCGAGCAGTTCTTGCCGTTCACGATCAAGGCGATTGGGGGCAAGAATTTCCAGCCGTTCAAGGGCGAGTTCGCGGTGCACGGGATCGACGAGGGGGTGTTCGCAGTGCATGGCAGGTACGAGGGGCAGATCACCAGGTCCAACAGGGCGGGCAAGAGCGCGTTCCTGGAGGTGCTGCTGTTCGCCCTGTTCGGTGTTGCGAGGAAGGTCAGGTCGGTGGACCAGTACATTCACCAGGGTGAGGATAGCCTGTGCGTCTTCGTCGAGTTGGTCGACCATAGAGGGGAGAATGTCAGGATAGACCGGGTGGTGAAGGGCAACTCGTCCTCCGTGATAATCAACGGCCGTAGGTACGGGGTGCGCGAGGCGGACCGACACATTCAGGATAAAGTGGTTGGTCTGGGTCTGGAGGACTTCGTCCGCACCTGCTTTGTGAGGCAGGACGACCTGCACGGGCTATTGGGGCGGACCAATGCGGAGATCCAGAAGGACATGGTCAGGTGGTTCGGCGTGGAGGTGTGGGGCCAGGTGGAGGTGCAGGTTTCAGCGGAGCAGGCGGATCACGAGAGGCTTCTGGACCGCTTGCAGGTTCAGCTTGAGCAGTCCAGCCAGCAGGCCGAGGACAACCTGGTGGATGCCGAGGAGATGGATAGGGCCCGCAAGGAACTGCAAGAGGCCGAGGAGGCGATAGACGGGCAGGTTCAGCTGGAGCGGGAGTTACACAGTGTCGAGGAGCGGATTGGGGTGGCCAAGAGGGTGGCTGCCGCGCGCGTGGAATTGGAGGGGAGTCAGTCGGTCGGCAGCGATCTGAAGAGGGTCACTACCGAGCTAGCGGAGGTTTCCGCAGAGATGGACAAGGTCAACATGAAGATTGGGGCTGAGACCAGTGCAATTCGGCAGGCCCGGGAACAGCTGCGCAGCTTCGATGGTGTGTGCCCGGTGGACAGTGGCAAGTGCCCCAGGACCAAGGATATCAACAAGAGCTCCGGCAGAATTCAGAAGAGAATCGACAAGCACCAGATGGCCCTGGTTGATATGGAGTCCCAGCTTCAGAATTTGAGCGCGAGGAAGGCCGAGGTGGACAAGAGGTGGCAGGTGTTGGAGGACGCGGAGCGGGAGAGGGCCAGGGCCCAGGAGTTTTTGGATCAGCACGACCCGGAGGATGTCGGTGATCTGGTGGCCCACAGGAATCGTCTTCTGGAGAGCGGTAACACGGTCACCAGAGCAGTGGTGAGCGGCCTCCGCAGTCAGTTGGCGTCCATGCAGGCCAGCGAGGAGATACGGGGAAGGGCGCTGGTCGCGGTCGAGCGGGTGGAGGAGGAGATAGGCAAGGTGGAGCGGGAGCTGGTTCTGCTGCGGTACGTGCGCCTGATGGTAGGCCGTCAAGGGATCCCCAACATGCAGATCGAGAATGGTGTGCGGGAGTTGGAGGCCCAGGCCAACTCGATACTGGCCCGGATCGGCACTGACCACCGGTTGTCGTTCGGCTTCGAGACCGAGCTGAGGACGATGGCCGACGTGTGCCACGGTTGCGGCCGACCGTTCGACAAGGGCGAGAAGCACTGCGGCGGATGTGGGGAGAAGAGGGGGAGGAAGAAGTCCAACCAGATGACCGTCCGTGTGGTGGAGGGGGCCAGGGAGCTATCGTTCGATCAGGACAGCGGCGGGGGCAAGGCACTGCTGGCTATCGCCATGAGAATCGCCGTCGCAAAGATGCTGGGTGCGCCCCTGTTGGCCATCGATGAGGCATGCGCGTCGCTCGACCAAGAAAACCTGAGAACGTACTTGACAATGCTGCGCGGTTTGAATAGCATTGGCTTCCGTCAAGTGTTCGATGTCAGTCATAGGCAGGAGGTCGCGGAGGCTTTGGACCGCAATATTGTTATAACCCGCAGGGGCACCCATTCGACTGTCGGGTGGGAGTGACCAATGGCGCGCAAGAAGGCACCTCCGAAGTTTGATGATACCGTTGTGGCAGCTGGTATTGATCCATCACTTGTGGGATTTTCGATTTGTTACATGGACGCCAACTGCAACATCATCAAGTTCAATCCTGTGTACCAGGACACGGGGGATCGGGTGGACCGGCTGATTTATCTGGCGACTCAGGTGGAGATGTCGATCCAGCGGATGGATCCTGACATGGTGTTTCTGGAGGGGTACGCGTTCGCCAAGGGTCACCAGGCACACCAGCTTGGCGAGATCGGCGGCCAGGTGAGGAGGCTGCTGCGCGAGAACAGGTGCCTGTTCCAGGTGGTGCCGCCAAAGACACTGAAGAAGTACGTCACCGGAAAGGGTAACGCAAAGAAAGAGGTAATGCTGCACCACACGTACAAGTCGTGGGGGGTCGGCGACGATGTGCTGGTCGACAACAATCAAGTGGACTCGTATGGGCTGGCTCGCATGGCGATGCACACCATTTTTTTGGAGTGGAAGGAGACCAAGGAGCGTTGCCAGATAATCGACCGGCTCAGGGCGGCCAATGCGCAGGAGAGTTGACAGGCGGTGGTATGTCCTGGAGGTGGAGGACATAGACCTTGTGTTGCACCAGTGGGAGAGGAGAGGCAAATGCAGGATGGTGGATCTGTGGAGACCCGCAAGGGTTGTGAGGATACTCAGGGACGGTGCCTGGGCGGAGGTTCTGGAGGAGTTGTATCCGGGGTACCTGCTGGCCAAGTGCCCGTTCGGCCCTGTTGTGATCGAAGACGCGACGGGTGCGCGTGTGCTGAGAAGGGGAAGGAGCTACTGCCCACTGACGGAGGCGGAGGTGGAAAGGACCAACGCCGAGGTTCGCTTCGAGCGGTACCACGTCGAGCACTGCCTGTCGGTGGGCCAGGGAGTGGAGTTTCGTCCGGATGCCAGGTCACCGTTCGCTGGGTTGGAGGCTGTGTATATGGGCCACCTCCTCGCCGAAGGCTACTTCGCGAGGGTGGCGATCTGGGTGATGGACGTTCTGAAGGTAAAAGTAGTTCCCTATGATCACCTGCGACCATGCGGTACGAGCGACGCACGTGGACGAAGGGCGCAGGCAGGGAGCGCAAGGTCCCCATCGCATACGGCTGGGAGATCGACGAGTTCCCGGCTGTCGAGGATTCAGATGGCGGGAGACTGACATGGGAGGACCTGCGCGAGGTCATGATGATGATGTGGCCGGAGGAGCGACAGTTGCTCTGGCTGGTGCGGGAGGGGAAGGGTCCCACGGACGTGGCCGAGATTATGGGTTTGAACTGCCCCAAGGGCCGGCCGTGGCATGCGACGAAAGAGTTGAACCGGGCCATAGGGGTGGCTCGTTTTTTCGCTCGGCACCTGGCGGCCGTCCGCAAGCTGTACACCGGAATGCTTCCGCTCACAAGGCGGGAGACCCTGGTGCTGATGATGTTCGTGGTGGACAGGCAGACATCGCGGGACATCGGCAGGCATTTCGGGATCCGGTGGAGGCCGTGGACGACCCAGGTGCTGGGTGGAGCCAGAGGGAAGCTGGAGAGGGGAGGTCACCCGGACGTGGTGGCCATGCTGGACGAGGCGCTGAGCAGGAAGGGGCTGCGCATCAGGAGGAGGCGGATCATGGCAGGCGGTGACCAGTGGAGGAGCGACGCCAAGGAGTGGCTTCTGGAGAACACCGGGCAGGTCTGGTACCACTGGGCGGGCCAGCAGGTGGACCAGGGCAGGGCGGACTGCAGCGGTCTGGTCATGGAGGTGCTCAAGAAGTTCAAGGTGTTGCCCGGAAACTTCGGGGACATGACGGCCCAGGAGCTGGCCAGGCATTTCCGGCACGCCAGGAACCCCAGGGTCTGCGACCTGGTGTTTTATGGCAAGACCTGGCGAAAGGTGAGGCACGTGATGTTCTACCTCGGTCCGTTTGTTGTTGGCAGGTCGGACGGCACTCTCACGTCCCACGAGAACTGCGTGGCGGGGATGTGCGGCGGTCGCAGGCTGATGGACGAGAACTGGGCTCGGCTCGCGGGGGCCGGGTTGTGGGTGAAGACCAGCCCGCGGTACCGCAGGGACTTTCTGGGGTACCGGAGGGTGGAGTGATTATTAAACACTGTTTAACAGGAGAGGGAGATGACGACAACCAAAGTGCAACTGGGTGACGGGCAGGTTCTCACCCACCAGGACCTGACGCCACCGCAGCGGAGGTTCCTGCGGTGCCAGTACCTGCTGACGGAGCTGGACCAGAAGAGTGTGGAGGCCGCCATTGAGGCCAACAACCTGCCGCCCGGCACTGTGGACTTCGTGACCGGGGTGGCCAAGAAGGTCATGCGTGTCCAGGACGGGGAGATCCCACCGGAGGATATCCTGCAGTTGGAGCTGGAGCGCCTGGAGGACGCGCATATGTGGAGCCGGCGCAACGTGGAGCTGACCGATAAGGAGAAGGAGATGGTGGTTGGCTGGTGCAGGCGCGACGGACTGGACGAGCTGGCAAACGACATCCAGGCGAACCTGGAGAAGGAGAGGGAGGAGAGATGACCTACGCACCGTACAAGAAGCAGGGCGGCGAAGCCATCGAGCAGTTCAACGCCAGGCACAATCCTGAGCTGGATGTGGATAAGCTGGTTCCCAGACCGGGCTGGCTGTTGATCTGGCGACCTGGCGCTCCCCAGGAGATGGAGCAGCGTGGCCTGATCAAGATTCCCGATGGGTATAAGTACAAATACCTACCGTTGTGTGCCCAGGTTCTGAAGTCCGGTGAGGGCTGCGAGATCCAACCTGTGAAGGATGGCAAGAAGCAGTATGTGTTCTGGAGACAGGGCGCCACCATGGATCAGAGTCCACAGCCGGTGGCTCCTCATTTTACCGACAAGGTGCCGTCGTTCTACTGGCTCAAGGAGGAGGATGTACTGGGTGTGACCTGCGAGTCCGAGGTCGAGTTGGATTACGAGTTGCTGTCTGACCCTGACCTGCAGGCCAAGTACCACAAGTCCTCGTGTAGCACCGAGGACACCAACTCCGGCGGAGGTCTGATTCAGTGATGGCTAGAACCAAGAACGTGGTGGGTGTCCGGCACCTGACCAAGCATCTTGACGACCGAGGGTGGTTGATGGAGATCCTGCGCGGAGACGAGCCGGAGTTCTTCAACGACGAGCATCCGTTCGGGCAGCTATACTGCACCACGATAAGACCCGGTGTGGTCAAGGCGTGGCACCGCCACCAGAAGCAGACCGACAGGATTTGCTGTGTCAGTGGCAGGATCAAGCTGGTGTTGTACACCGAGGAGGAGGGTGCCAAGGAGTTCTTCATCGGTGACGAGGCGCCGTGCACGGTGATGTTCCCCCCGGGAGTGTGGCACGGGTTCCAGAACGTGGGCGACAGCGAGGCCCTGGTTCTAAATATGCCGGACGTGCCTCATGATCATTCGGATCCCGATGAGGAGAGGTGCCCGTGGGACAGCCTGCCGTACGACTGGGCGGTCAGGAACAGGTAGTAAATCGGTAGCGGTCCTCGTGTGAGATTTCATACCAATCCCCCCGTGGAGTCGAATGCGGGGACCGCATTTTTTGAAGAGGGGTGGAGGTTGTGATGGGAAGGGTGAAGGTGTACAGGAAGATCAACGGAGACCAATGCAGGGACCTGTTGGTGGCCCACCGGGTACCGGAGAGGTTCGCGGCCCAGGTGGGCCAGACCCTGGACAGCCGGGGACCCGGTGCTGCAATGACGCAGCTGCACGCGGGCGGCTGGGAGATCCAGGTTATCTGGGTCAAGGGTGAGCCCAAGTTGTACGTGGGCAGGTGCCTGGGAATGAAAGGAGACAATGGTGGCGAGGAAGAAAGCTGATAGGAAGGTTGCCGCGTTGAAGGTCAAGCGCATGAAGCTGGAGGACCTGACACCGGCCGATTATAACCCGCGTACGATTACCGAGGATGAATTGGCTGGGCTGAGCAGGAGCGTGGAGGAGTTTGGTTTGGTGGAGCCGATGGTGTGGAATAAACGCACCAGTAGGCTGGTGGCCGGCCATCAGCGGTTGAAGGTGCTGGCTCGTCAGGGTGTTGATGAGGTGGACGTGTCGGTGGTGGATCTGGATGAGGATCATGAGAAGATGCTGAACGTCACGCTAAACAACCCGGAGATCCAAGGCGGTTGGTCTGAGAGGTTGCCGTCGTTGTTGGAGGAACTGAAGACCATCAAGGTGGAAAACGAGTTGTTTTCCGAGGTGCGTTTGGATGCGCTTATGCACCGGGTGGATTTCGATAAGCTGAACGATTTCAAGAAGCCCGAGTTGGATGGTAGCGATGTACCGGCTATCCCGGCGAAGGGTGATGGGAACTGGTTCTTCGTGGAGTTTTACGGCAAGGATGACCTGTTCGCGGAGTTGCAGGAGTTACTAGCTGGTAGCATGCGCACCGAACACGAAATCAAGGCAGAGGACTTTGCCAAGATGTTGCGCAGTTGGAAGAAGTGAGGGTGGTGTGATGGGTGCACGTTACCAACAGATGGGGAGTGCTGTCTGTGACGAGTGTGGTTTTTGCAAAGGCAAAACACGTGACAGGTGTAACAACGCGAGAGGCAAGTTGCGTTCTTATGGTGGAATTCGGCTGACATCGGATGGTTTTGATTGTGCATTACCGGTGACTATAGATTCGCATTCTTGCTGTTCTTATGCCTGTTCCTATTGCTTTAGTGAGCAGTTGGCTGGTCACATCAAGACCAAGGAGAAGCCTATCGGGCAGATGAGCTTGCGACAGTTAGAGGCTATCTTTTCCGGTGAGGGAGGTGGCAAGTTCGGCAAGTCCATCCGGAAGGCGCTCAAGTACGATCGACGTAACAAGGCTGGTTACCCGTGCCCTGTGCAGCTGGGAGGTATCAACGATCCTTGTGATAACATTGAGCGACAGCAGGGTTGGCTCCTGGATTTCATTCGCTTGGCCACCCAGTATGGCCAGCCGGTGCGCATCAGCACGAAGGGAACGCTGTTACGGGAATCGGATTACATGCGAGAGTTGGCGAAGGCACCGCACTTGTTCTGGGTTGCTTTTAGCATCAACACCATCGACGACGAGCTTGCGGCCAAGGTGGATGTAGCAGCACCGGCACCGAGTGACAGGTTGCGGACGATGGAGGTGCTGTCGAAGGAGCTTGGCATCAAGACCAGCCTGCGCTGCCGACCGATGTATCCAGGCCTTACGGATGCAACACCGAGGCACCCGAATGGATGGCGAGAGCTGATCGACCGGGCCACCGAGTCCGGGGCCTACGCAGTCAGCTATGAGTGTGGGTTTGTACCGATGCGGTTTACCAAGCCGCAGAAGAAGAAGTGGGAGGGTATGGAGCAGAAGTTGGGAGTCCCGCTCAAGGACGTGTACATGGCCATGAGCAAGGGACAGGTCTGTCTTCGACCGAGCTACCTGTGGGTGGAGCAGATCATGCATGCCATCCATGACCGGGCCAGGGAGAACGGCTTGCAGGTGGGCGTCAGTGATCCGTGCTGGAAGCAGTTGAGTCAACACGGATGTTGCTGCGGTATTCCGGAAGATGACCCGGTGTTCGGCAACTGGGAGCGGGAGAACGCAACCAATGCACTCATCCGTGCCCGGGATGCGAAGAAGGACAAGGATCGTGTTATCCATTTGAAAGATATCGTTCCAGAGTGGGCACATGGTACGCTGATGGGCACTATGTGTAATATGGGAGCTGGCCCGCTGAATGTTTACAAGAAACGGCATTTCACCTGGGCCGATAAGCTGGAGGAGATCTGGAATGATCCATCGGCGCAGCGCAGTCCGTTGCATTACTTCCAGGGTGCATTGAAGCCGGAGATGATGGGTAACGAATTGGTCTACCGGTATATTGGCTTGGAGCGGCAGAACCCGGAGCGTACACCCTATTGGAGTGTGAGGTAGAGATATGGCGCGCAAGAAAGCCCCTAAAAAACGCAGGGCGAGTGACAACTACCCGACCCCGCACTGGTGCATCGATATCTTGGCCAAGCGGCTGGAGAGATCGCTTCCGAGACCTGGTGTGGTGGTAGACTTGGGTGCTGGCGATGGTAGGATTGGCTTGGGAGTCCAACGAGCTTACAAGGGCCGACCACACATCCTGTTCTTGGACCTGCAGAGGGATCCGAAGTTTTCTCCAGCGAATGAAGCGTATTTGGAGGAAGACGTTCCCCCTTGGTTTGATCGGGGAGGGCCGCACGAACAGATTAACGATGACGAGCGGGTTCTGTACGTCAGTAACCCGCCGTTCAGTTTATCTCACGAGTTTGTGTGGCGGGCGGTCAGCTTTGTCAAGGGTTCGCACGCGCCCGGGTCTGCCGCGGCGTTTTTGCTCAGGGCGGACTGGTGGATAGGGGGCTCGTGGACCAACCCGGAGAGGAGCCAATGGATCAACGAGAACCCGCCCGACGCAGTAATCGGTCTAACTCCCAGGCCGTCTTTTGTTGGTGGCGGCACGGACTCTAGGGAGTACGCGTGGCATGTGTGGATGCACGGTGCGCATCATGGGACCCAGATGGAAGTCGCCAGGAGGAAGTAATTGGTCGAGCAGCTCACCACCCATTGGCTTTGCTGGGCATGCGACAGGGGCGGGTTGGTGACGCACGATGCCGGTCAGGAGAAATTGCCGATAGAGAAGCAACCGCGGCCTGAAGGATGGAAGTTGGTTGAAGTGTACGATATAATCGGATTCAGAACCGTGGTGCATTGTCCGGAATGTGCCGAACTTCACGCGCGTCATGGCGACGAGTTCATGAACACCAGGATCAACGAAAATAGGAAGAAACATCACGATCAAATGTGGTCTGAGTCGTTCAGGAAGGCCTGCCCGTACCGATGGCACGGGTATTATAGGAGGAGGTGAAGAATGAAAGGAAACGATTTCGTGACGAAGGCAGTGCTGTTCCTGTCCTTTGCGGTCGGTTGTGCAGTGCTGGTGTTTTGGCTGGCGGGCTGCGGGATCGAGGGTCCCCAGGGACCAGAGGGGACGTGTCAGTGCGATCCACAGGACTTCTACGACACCCACTACGCGGAGTGTGTCAGGCTTTGCGACGAGGCGGCACAGTGGGCTATGTTCTGCGGTCATCCTGTGCTGGATCAAGGTGACTGCGTGGACTACGAGTGGTTCCAAGGGTACACGAACGCCGAGTGCGCCGAGGCGGCCGACTGTTACTGGTTGCAGAGGGCCAATCAGCACTGTGATATTCCCCAGGGTTGGGGCGACGAACTGCCGGTAGACTGGATGCCGTTCCTGTGGTCTGCCGGAACGTGTCCCGCCATCTAGGTCAGGAGCGGAATCATGGCCAGGAAGAGAGCGCCCAAGAAGGGGCAGAGGGACATGTTCGACTCGAGTCCTCCGGAGAAGCTGTCGACCGGGGACTTCATGACATCCATACCGTCCACACCTGAGCGCATGCGCCAGGCTACCCGGCAGCCGGTGTGTGTGGTGTGCAACAAACCTGGTGTCCGGGTGCACAGCCAGTTGTGTGGCGGATCTGTCCACGAGGAGTGCGCTGAGAAGGTGAAGGAGCAGTGCCGGAAGGACGGCAGTTTCGTGGAGACCGTTAATCGGAACGCCGGGTGCGGGAACGCAGAGCCCAGGGAGTGGAAGGTGGTCCGCAAGGTTAGTGCTGGAGACAGTCAGGTGGAGCAGGTCATGATGTGCAGTTTTGGCTGTCTGGAAATTACACCCGAAGGGTGTGAGGCCATTAATACGTATATTGTGGTGGGGACAACAGTGAATGAAGATGTCAGGTTGAAGTTGGAAGTTTATAATGAGAAGGTTGACATTGCCAACATCATGTTCCGGGCGGCGCTAGAGTCCGTCGGCTTCAAGGAGGTGAGATGATCTTCCACGCGATAGTGTCCAGAAGCGGCAGGTTGAACTACTTTGGCCCGAACCTGGTCCTGTACGAGAGTGAGCGGGTGGCGGACCACATGTTTGAGAAGATGATAGTTCCGGACAGGCGCCGCCTGTGGAAGGTGGTTGCCGTCCGGGTGGAGGTGGAAGATGATACTGACAGTCGCGCAGCAGAAGGCGTTGAGGGTCCTGTGGTGCAGCCCGGAGGGGAACATGACGACCCGGCAGTTCTCCCAGGCGATGTGGGGCCATGCCAGGACTGCTCCTGCGGGAAGCTTTCTCGGGAGGCTGCGAAAAATGGGCCTGGCCGGCTGGATCCCGTCGATTGATGGCGACGGAAAACTGTGGTTTGTGACCCGCAGGGGCACCGTGGAGATGCGGAAGTTGGAGGAGATGGGGAACTGATGGCACGCAAGCGGGCACCCAAGAAGAGAAGGAAGAGGAGCAAGTGGCGGACTCCCAGGGAGATGTTCATCTACTCCGATCCGCCTGGTTATACAACCCAGGAAGTAGCGGAGGAATTCGAGGGGCACGCTGGCTGCTCCGTCTACAACATCAGGAGGCGGTGCACTTCCGAGCACTGGTCGAGGTATCGTAAGGAGCACTGGGAGCGGGTGGACCGGCGGGTGGCCGAGAAACAGGAGATCGATGCCGCCGAACGCAGGGAGAGACAGATAGCTGAGGCCACCGACAGGCACATCAAGGTCGGGCAGGCCATGCAGGGGGCGGCTGGCGTGGCCATGGAGAAGGCGGTCAACATCGTCAGGCAGATGGACAGCGGGGAAATGGATGTCAAGGAGGGCATGAGGGTCATGGCAATGCTGGTGCCGTTGATGGCCAAGGGTGTGGATGTGGAGAGGAAGGGTCTGGGGATCGCGGACAAGTTCGTGGTGGCCACGCACACCAGGGAGATCACGCAGAGGGTCCTGGTGGTGATTCAGAAGTGGGTAAAGTCCGCGGAGGTCTACGAGAACATCATGCAGGATCTGGCGCAGATAGACGCCGAGGCCAAGGCTCAGGTGGATGAGGTCCTGGAGGTGAATTAATCCCTGATGAGAGGAGACTGGTATGGCACTATCTGATTGTGTAAAATGTTGGGATACTCCGTGTACATGAGGTTATAATTCTGCACCGGTCCAGGTGCGGGAGTATTGGGATAAAGTAGATGGTATTATTGATACCTTGAAGTCGGTCAATGCGAACATGGCTGAGAAGATAAGTGCGTTGGAGAATAGATTGGCCAACTTGGAATTATTGCTGGATATGAAGTTGGATGCTGCGTTGAAGAAGGAATAGAGATATGGAGTGGTACTGGACAGTCCTGTCGATCGTCGGTGCGGCGAATGTGTACGCCGCTGTTGGCTGGGTGCTTGGGCACTACATACTTTCGCTAGATAGGATCGGGGCGGCCATGGTTCTGCTGTGGCCTGTCGCATTCCCGGTGTTTATGCTGGTGGTGTTCGGCAGCATCGTGGTGAAGGGAGAGTAGACAATTTCAAAAACCGGGGACAAACGACGCTGGAGAACCATAAAGGAGTGAGTTGATGGACTGGGATGTTCAAATACTTCGCGGGCGTCATTGCGGTGATCGCTGCGCTTGTCGTCGTGGTGGGTCTTGTGTTCGATACTGAGTCGAGGGAGGAGAAGCAACTGGACCGCATCGAGCAGCACGTCCTGCGGATAGACGAGCGGATCAAGTGGCTCAAGGAGCGCCTGAACAACGATCATTTTTGGGAACGCCCCGCGACGGCAGGGCCGTGGTACTGTGACGACAATGGGTGCCGACGCATGACCAAGGAGTGGTTGACTGACCAGTTGCGCAGAGCACCTTGACTGGAAAGACCAGGATTCGCCCAGCGGGCGGTGGCGACCTGGCGGGAGTACTTGGGCTTGGGACCAGGTGAGATCATTCGGTGGGAGGCGCTGACCCGTCTTTCGCTTCTCCCAAAACACCCGCAGCGGTCGATGGGCACCTACCTCCGTCCAGGCGGCCGCCCACGTCGGACCGTCCGTGGCGATAGACGGTCCATTATAAAAACCTGTTTTATAAACCAGAAGATTGCACTATACTGAGCCTGGAGGTTGATCATGAAGAGCAAGGACATGGTGGGTAAGACGGTGGTGCATTGGGACAGCAGGCGGGCATTGGTGCAGTCGTTCGAGGCCGACTGGCTGAAGGTCAGGGTGATCGAGCAGGACGGGGAGCGGCGGTTCTACCACGACCGGTGGTCGGTGGAGGACGTGGCGTGCATCGAGCCGCAGATCGAGCCGTTCAAGGTGCCGCTCACGCCGGAGGAAGTGTACGGTGTGAGTCCGCTGGCGGAGTTGCGCCCGCTGTTGACCGCAGGCTCCCGGTACGGGAAGACCATGCTGGCCAACGCGCTGACGATGGCCGAGATCGAGCGGATGAACAAGGCGGACCTGGCGGAGCGCCCGGACGAGAAGGCAGTGGTGGTCAAGGACGGCGAGGTCAAGATCGAGCCGGTGAAGACCCTTGTGGAGGAGCACAAGGTGGCGGCCGCGATCGCGAAGGAGATCCAGAAAGCTATCATCGACAACGACGACCAGCTGATCGAGCACTTCAAGAAGTGGGCGCTGCCGCTGTCAGGTATGGGCAAATGGCAGTTGCCGTTGTCGCCGTCACCGCACACGATCCCGACCGAGGCGCAGGTCGAGCAGTTCGAGAAGTTCAAGGAGCGGCACGTGAACAAGACGAACGGTGATTACGGGCCATCGCCGCTGGCCAGCTTCTTCGAGACGTGGGCGTTGCCGATAGTCGCCGCTCGCGTTCCGAAGTTCCCGGAGCCGCCAAAGAAACCGGGAGGCTTCAATTGCAGGCACGTGGTGGGCGAGTACACGGCCGAGGTGGGCGAACCGAAAATGATTGGCGACCTAGCGTTGCCGGAACAGGAGGTAGGCATGGAACCTGAGATCGAAGTAGGAGACAAGGTGGTGCACTGCGGTGCAGAGTTGGGAGTGGGCAAGGTGATCAAGTTGGGTACCTACCTGCAGAAGCCGAGCGCCAGGGTGCGATGGCCGGACGGGTCTGAGGGATGGTCTGCGTTGAAGCGGCTGAGGCATGCCGAACAGAAGAAGGAGGGCCTGTTGTACCCGGTGGGTGCGAAGGTGCGGCACAAGAGGTACTCGGAGTTTGGGGTCGGTGTGATCAAGAAGCTGAGGCGCTTGCAACGGCACGAGACCGAGGTCCGTGGCGCTGAGGTGGTGTGGGAGGGCGACGGGCGTCCTGTCGCGTCGGCGCTGACGGACCTGATCGTGGTGACCGACGACATTGAAGACCAGGAGAACCACCACGACCGGTTGACGCACCTGATGCAGAAGTACGACACCGACCGGGTCAGGCACCGGAGGACCGGCAGGATGGGCCGGGTGGTGTTCATCCACGACGACGAGGTCCAGGTGTGCGTCCGGACGGGCAAGCATGATCGTTGGCCGTTGGAGGACACGGAGGTGGTGTCGCCCACTGCCGAGAAGATAGACTACGAGTACACGGCACCACTACTGCCTGGAGACAGGGCCGGCGACCACGGCTACAAGGACGGGACGTCCCTGCCGAGGGCCACGAACAAGCCCAGGCGGCTGGGCAAGGTGGTGCGGAAGATCCCCGGCGACGACTGGGAGTGGTAGCCATGACTGACCGGACCGTTGAGCTTCTGTTCACCAGGAGTGAGGTGGAGTTGATGGTGTTGGGGTTGTACATGCGGATCTGCTACATCGAGACCGGCAATCCAACGTTGAGGGCTGCGGACCTGAAGAACGCCGACCTCACGAACGTGGACGCCGAGGTCAGGGTGCTGTCCACCGACCAGATGCGGCTGATCGTGAAGATGGAAGACCTGATCGCCAGGATGGAGAGATGAACGAGGAAGCAACACCCCAGGTTATTGTCAAGCGGTGCATGGACTGCCCGTTCAGGCATTACGACGATGTGGTCTATCATGACGAGTGCAGCTATCCTGGGTTGGACATGAGAAGCATCGTGACCGACGACGAGTTCCCTGAGTGGTGTCCGCTCATTCAGATAACCGTGACGAGACTGAGATGACCGCCGAATTCGAGAAGAAGTGGAAGCGCAACGACGACAAGAACCAGTGGGAGCTGGTCAGTCGGGTGGGAAGGGTGTGCGCTTGGGTAGCGGACGAGGCGGTGATGGACTCGCGGAAGTACGAGGGTGTGGCGGAGCAGGCCAAGGAGCACGTCGAGAAGAAGGCCTGTCGTCGGTGTCGGTACAATTTTAAGAATCCGTTCGGCCGGGACGGCTGCACTGACCGGGTGATGCGGCGATGACCGCCCTGAACGTGAAGGTCGGGCAGATAGCATCCACCCGGCGCAGGCTCGTCGCCAAGTGGACGGTCGAGGAGGCATCGCTGGAGACTTGGATCAGCGAGGACCTGGTGATGCTCCTGGCGGTGAGCGTCGCGGCAGAGCTTGAGGGCGTCGTGCTGGACGGGTTGGGGTTGAGGCCGTTGCCTCCGTCGTCGCTGGGCGGTTGGTTGTTCTGCGAGGTGATTCCGGCCGAGTGGAGGTTCAGACGCCTGCCGTGGTGGCGCAGGTGGTTCAGACGATGACCGCCGACGAGTGGAAGCTGCTGTTGAACATCCTGGGAGGCGCGGCGCTGTGGTGATCGTGTTCGGGCTGGCCGAGCGGGCCAGCAGGAGGGACTGATGGTGAACGTGACCATTTATGAGGAGAGCGAGGAGTCCGGGCGGTGGGGCGAGGCGGAGGAGGTGGAGCGGTTCGAGACCGACGTGGTTCCACGGATAGGCGAGGTGGTGACGCTGATGAAGAGGAACGAGCAGCGTCACTATAAGGTCCTCGGCGTCCGGTATGGGGTTCAAACCATAACGCACGACCTACGGACGGTCGAGTTGTATTGCGAGCGCGTGTACACGGTGAAGTTGCCATGGAGGCACCATCATGTTCGAGGTGTCCGACGTGGAGGAGAAGCACCCGAGGGTCGAGCGGCTGGAGGGCGTGCTGGAGAAGGTGAACGAGAAGCTGGGTGACTTGTGCACAGTAAGAGAACCGAGTATCCGGCGACAGACCATCAACGGAATCCGGGAAGGCATCAAGATTGTGCTGGCTGAGGAGGATTGATGGAAAGGCAGTGGAGGCGCAAGGGTCACACGCACGAATTGGTCAGTGCTGGTGGCAAGGTGTGCGCGACGACTACCGATGAAGCGATTGCCGACCTGAAGGAGTATCACGGGCTGGACTGCAAGCAGGAAATCTTGAAGTTGGCTTGCAAGGATTGTCAGTTCTGTACCACGTTGGGAGGATGTTCTCATGGGAACCGAATGTGAAGTGTGCGGCTGCGAGTTGAACGACCACAACCGGGCGGTGATCCCCGGTGTAGGGAATATCCCGAATGGGTTGTGTTGGACGTGTGAGGTGGTCCGTCTGAGGACTGCGTTGACGTTCTACACCGACCCGGCAGACTACCAGATCACGATCAACCTGCTGACGGAGGAGCTGGTCACCGGCAAGATACAGAGGGACCGGGGCGCGGTGGCCAGGCGGGCGCTGGAGAGCCCGGTGAAGTGAATCACGTCATCTGCAAATATCATGTGAGGGTCAGTGGCAGGGGTGATGTGTACGTGGCCGACCGGGACCGCAACCCGCACCTGATCGTGGGCGACGTGATCACGACCAGCCTTACCGAGAGGCCGCAGCGGATAGTCGCCATCGAGCTGACCTGCAACGGCCGGGGCATCAAGAACGAGATGGGCTTGGTTCTGAAGACATGAGTGGCGAAAAGCAGATGCCGATTTGTGTGGCGTTTTACCAGATGGGAGGTGGTGGAATGTTACCGATGTGGATAGTAGAGTCGGCCATATTCGGGGAAGAGTGGTAGCCATGAGCGTCGTCAAGAACTGGAGGACCTTCTGGCTCGTCGTCGGCATCGCCGCAGCGTTCGCGGGTCTGGGCTTCCTGATCCAATGGCTGGTGAACTGATGACGGTCAAGCACAGTGGGATCAAGTGCGTCATGCCCGAATGTATTGAGGAGCGGGACGCACTGAAGGTCATGCACAAGGCCGAGGTGTCGAGGTCGATGGAGCACGTCAGGATGCTGCGGCGGGTCCGGAGTGTCCTGGAGCGGTATTTCTACACACCGCCCGAGTCGAAGCACGAAATGATGGAGGACATCTTGGCGCTGGTCGAGAAGTACCTGAAGGAGATCGAATGAGCAGCAAGTATCGATGCAACTGCATCTACTGTCGGATGACGTTCCAAGGCAACAAGGGCGACAAGGTCTGTCATCTGTGCAACGACAAACCCCCTGGCAAACACGAGCGCAAGGACGTGACCATGTCTCACCGGCCGGCCTGGGTCCGGTGCAAGTGCTGTGGTGAGTGGTGCCGATTGAGGAGTGGAAGGTCGATCCCTACGAGTACCTGAAGGAGATCGAGTGATCAGATTTTTTATATGGGCTGTTGGTGTCGGACTGTTGGCAGGTTTTGGCATCGTGGTGTTCGGATACTATGTGGGCTTACCGTCGTGGACTTGGCCGTTATTGGGAGGGACGACTGGGTGGGTGATAGGATGGACATTCGGAAAACACGGGGGTAGAACGAGTGGCTGACTGGGAAGCGTTCCGGAAGGTGATTGGTGAAGACGACCACCTGAACCTGTTGAAGATTCGGGAGGACCGGCATCGGTCCGTCAAGCTGGCCACTGTTCAGCAGCAGAGGGAGGCGGAGGAACGCGCCAGGGAGGACCGGACGCCCCTGTCTCCTCGTGAGTGGATCGACAACCCGTACTTCTGTGGTCACCTGGCCGATGACGCATACGACCTGATAAAGGATCACTTCTGCGAGGTGTACGAGCAGCGGGTATTCGAGTTGATACTGCGCGGTAGCATTGGTTGGGGAAAAACGTATCTTACGGCCGCAGTCGAGATGTACAGCATCCACCTGATCGGCTGCTACGGGACTCCCCAGAAGGCGTTTCGCAAGATGGCCACCACCGCGCAGATTCTGTACATGTCCTTGAATGTAACCAAGGAAAAGGCCAAGGCGGCGTACTTCCGTGAGCTGAAGCAGATGATGATGTCTGCGCCGTACTTCATGAACCAGCAGGACTTCCCGATGGAGGACCCTGTTCGGCTGGTCAACGAGATACGGCTGCCCAAGAACGTGTTCGTCAGGTTTGCGGGAGCCAGCAAGACGGCGGCGGAGTCCGAAAACCTGATTTTTGTGGTTCTGGACGAGGCCAACCTGTACGACGTGGTGGACAAGAGCAAACGCTCCGATCCGGGCCAGGTGAGGTACGACGAGGCGCAGACTGTGTATGACAGCGCGACCACCAGGATGATGACCAGGTACCTGGTCAAGGATGAAGGGGGTATAATGCCGCTCCCGTGCAAGGTGGTGGTGCTGTGTCGGGAGACCGTCCCCAATAGCTTCACCGAGAAGCGGGCGACGGAGGTGGAGAAGAAGGGGCTCACCATCCCCGACGTGGATACCGGCAGATGTCGGGCCAAGGTGTACGCGCACAGTGAGTGGGAGACTAAGCTGGACGAGTACGACATGGACGACGTGTTTTGGGTGGTGCTTCCCACCAGGACTCAGTCCGCCCAGGTTATAGAGGACCGGCAGGTGGCCGAGGAGATCGCCAAGAACGGTCGCCTAATGGAGGCGTCAGGGGCGGATCCACAGGAGATTCAGCGGGTGGTGGAGTGTCCCCGGGCCGGTGGTATGTGGGTAGACAAGGCGACTGCGGACACCCTGATGTTTATACGGCAGGTGATCGGCCTGCCTACCGAGGGGACCAACATGCTGTTCGACGACAAGTCGGTGATAGTGGACTGTCATCGCACTGCGAACCCGCCTATGGTTCCGCGGGAGGTTTGTCTGCACCCTTACACCGAGGAGACCACCGACTTCCACGACGGTGTGTTCCTGATAAAGGACAGGCTGGCCAGGCCGGTGGATCCCAAGGAGCCGGAGGGAGAGTGGAGGCCGATCCGCAAACCGGATATGCCCAGGTACATCGGGATAGACACGAGCATCAGCGGGGCGGCCTCCGGGTTCTGCGTGGTGGGGGTGGACGGGTTCGTGGAGCGGTTGCGCATGGGTAAGATAGCGGCGGTGGATGAGAATAAGGAGGCTGTCAGGGAGTTGGTGCCCAGGCTGTGGGTGGACCTGGCCCTGCTGATCCGTCCGCCCCCAGGAGGGGAGGTCCCGTACGACGCGCTGTTGGATCTGGTCAATGTGTTCCGGGACATGGGGTTCTCCGTCGACCGTGTGGGCTTCGACACATTCGAGCGGGTGAGCCTGTCGCAGCCCTTGGAGAAGATGGGGTTCGACTGGGAGATCGTGAGCACGGACACCAGCGTGGTTCCGTACGAGTGGACCAAGAGGGCGTACACCGAGCGTAGGATCAGTGCGTACCCTTACCCCCCGATGGAGGAACAGCTGGCCGGACTGCAGAGGTTCAACGACGGCACGGTCAGGAACGGCCAGCCGGTGGAGAAGATTATAAAGGGCCCCTACGGGAAGGACGCCAGTGACGCGCTCGCACGGGCGGTGTTCTTGGCGGAGACCTACGCGCAGCAGTCCCTGGAGACCGGGCAGTTCGCGTCCGGTCGCGGGGATCCCGAGGAGAGCAAAGGCGAGAGGGAGTACAGGAAGGGAGAGTTGCTGAAGTCCGGCAATCTGGAGAGGCTGTATGAGATCATGAAGAAGGAAGAGGAGGAAAGGAATGGGTAGCCCCTGGGTGTGGGTGATCTCTTTTCAGGAGGGTTGAGGGATGAAAGATTCAAGAGATGTTCAAATGCTACAGAGCACAGACTGTCATTACAACATGCCAGACTACACCAAAGAGAAGATCAACGAGCTTGTTTGGGTGTGTCTACCAGCCACTACTACGCTTGGCCGGGCAGAAAGAATCGCGTGTGAAATCTACGATGTGCTTCGTAATGAATACGAATCACAGAATGCAGACAGCGAGGACTAGATGGCAACCAAGACATGCGGTGATTGCCCGTGGTGGGATCGGAGTGAACGCAGGTGCAAAACGCGTTGGTTTGAGTCAAGACCGGCATCTAGCCTGGAGTGCAAAGAGCGCAGAGCCTTCCGGGTACTGAGGGATGCGTATAGAGAAATGGATTATCAGAAATTTGCATCTGGAATATATGCAAGCCAACAAGAGGTTGCCGTCAAGGAGTTATGGGATGCACTGGAGATTCGCAACAACGAAATAGACAAGCTCCGATCAGAACTCGCAAGGGTCAAGGGGGAGGTGCCCTGCTCCATATGCTGTGGTGTGGGCGGCGATGGAATAAAATCTGAGCATCGACACCCATGCTACGAGGATCCCCAAACCGGGGTGCCTCGCTGTGAACTCTTTGCCAAGAAGGATTGCTTGCACAAAGAGGATGGCTACGGTTGGGCGACCTGTAGCTCGGGCGGGAAGTCGGAATATATTTTCAGGCCATGCCCAACCTGCCAAGGAACCGGCAAGAAGTACCCGGAGGAATCATGAAGGCAGACAGTAACCAGACGTTTGATGAATTTCTTGAGCAGGACATGCAGACCAAAATACAGGAGGACACCAAGCAGCAGATCAATAACCTGCTCTGGGCGATTCTGCCGGATTCGACCACACTGGCAAGAGCCGAAGCCATGGCGGTCAAAATATATGAATGGGTGGTGAGTGAGTTTGAGCGAGATTCCTACCTGCATCCAGAGAAGATATCATGAAGCTAACAAGGAAAGAGGTAAAAGCCCGCAAGGGTAGATCTCAAGGGGTGGGGTCACGACAGAACGAATTTTCCCGATATTTGCGACGCCCTCTTGTCTGCATGGGATGCGTTGGAAGAGGTGGAGTGGGCTGGTGGCTGGGGTGGTACAGACATGACAGCACTTACTGTGGAACGTGATTATGGGAAATGCCCAGCGTGCGGGTTTCTTGAGCGAGGGGGGAAGCACACTCCTGACTGCCAGCTAGCCCAAGCCCTACCCAGGGAGGAATCATGACCCCCAAAAAATCGGTACGAATGTGTGGCCGTTGTGGAGACAAACCGGCCCAGACCTGCAGACATCTAAAAGTGACAGAAACAGACGCAGGCACAGAACATGATTGCGGCTTCTGGTGGAACGATACGTTGATGGCGGAGTTTGTTCCGATGTGTGACGACTGCCCCTTGTGCTGGTGTGATGACTGCAAAGATGAGATGGCAGCAAATGGGCACATATTCGCCAGAATTGCCAAAAGGGAATATTGAAATGACCCCCCAAGAAATAGAAGAGATCCGAGCAAGGGCGGAAGCGGCAACGCCGGGACCGTGGTGGTGGGAAGAGGCGACAGATATTGCGGATGCCGAATTCATAGCCCACGCTCGCACCGACATCCCCGCCCTATTAGCAGAGGTAGAAAGGCTAGGGGCGCTGGTTGATCGACTCAAGCTGGAGGCGCAAACGCATGCCACAGAAGCCCGGTCGCAGCGAGCGACTGTCAACGAGTGCTTGCAGGCATCTGGCACCGGGAAGGCCGACTGGAATGGGGCGCGGCCTGTCAAGGAAACCATCGAGGGACTCAAGGCAGAGGTAGAAAGGCTACAGGGGGAGTTGGAGGTCACAAGGGAAACACCGAACCTGGATAAGCTGGCCGAGCATTTACCGCAGGCGAAAGAGGACCTGGCAGAGTTGGCCTTGCTCAACAGGGTGATGGCTGGTGAGGCCAAGGTGATGGACACCAGAATATGGAAGGAAACGAACGAGCAGAGATTGAACGCACTCGCGGCAAAGTACACAGCAGAAGCCAAACTCCACTCCACTGAGAAAGAGCTAGAGCAAGAGCGTGTCAGGCTTGCGGGATGTGGGGTAGCGGCCCTGGGGTATTCGGGAGACGAAATCAAGCCGGGAGACTACGGGTACTCTGCGAGCTATGACGATGTACGGAGAATGAAGTTTCAACTAGACAGATACCGTAAGGTGCTGGAGGCATGTCACAGTTGCGAAAAACTTGAGGGTAAACGGGGAGGGGTCATGAACTGCAAGACCCGGGAGGCATTGATTAGTTTGATAGCTGAGATTATGAAGCGCGAGGAATACATCAAGAGGGGTGCCAACCTTGAAGCGCAATGGTGGAGCTTGGTGGATACGGTGCTGCCCCAGGCCAAGCAAGCCCTCCAGCCCCAAGACCAACCCCAAGACCAACCCCAAGACCAACCCCCATGCAAGACATGCGGGGGTACGGGTAAGGTCAATTGGTGTCACCACAAGGTTCCCCTGAGTGATGCGGATTTTGATTGCCCCGAATGCCAGAAGCCAGAGGGAGAAAGCAAATGAGTTGTGAAAACTGTGAGAAACAGAGGAAAGCGCTAGACAAGGCCAGACAGTGCCTCTGGGTAGTCATAAACGCAGAAGGATTCAATCCGCAGTACATCAAAGAGGCATTAGATTCTGTTTGCGAAGTTCTTCCAGGCGAAGCATGCCAGGAGCGCAGAGACGGAAGACATTGTGACTGTTGGTACGATGGAGATGCATGTTGCAGTTGCGGGGCTCCTGCGATGACCATTGAGGAAAAACGGGATCGGCATGGTGCCAGACAAACCCCAACCCCCACAGGAAGAAACCAATTCTGTACACAATGCGAGCCCATGCCCACCGAAGGAGAAATAGACATGAGCAACACGCCCCCCACTCAGGTTCAGGCGATACAGGCCCGAACAACGCTTTGGCGATTGGCTGAAAACTGGGGGCTTGACCCCTCCGACAAGAGAAAGCTGCAAGACGCAATGTCTGTCTTGCGAGAGGTGCAAGACCAGTTGCCATACAGAAAGCGCAAACTCAGGAGAAAGACCAAAGGAGACTAAGTAATGGCTAATAAACACCTAAAAACCAAGCCACACCGGCTGCCCAAGCAAAATGCGTGGTGGTATGAAGAGCCCACTGGAATTTGTGTCTGTAGGGAATATCAGATCGCGCGCCTCCTTAATAATGACCTTCAGGGCCGGCCTAGTGAAAAGACTGCCTAAAGGGAGAACCAATGGCACGTACAAGACGGAGTATATAACGAACATGAGGTAGAGCACGGCGCTGACTTGCAGGTACAAACGAACCTGCAAGGAGGCGCTCGATGGGCAACCTGCCAAAGAACCATTCCCCGGAGGCCATGGAGGAGTTCTTCCAGTCCGGCCCCGATCCCTTCAAGTACCAGACGGACGATCATGTGGCCAGAGCAGAGCAGTACACCGCTCTGGTATCCCGCCATACCAAGTTCGGGCTGGCCAGGCGCCTGCTCGACGTGGGATGTGGTGAGGGCTACCTGACTCACGTGCTTAGCGACGCTGCCGAGCACACTGTGGGGATCGACGTTTCTCAGACCGCCATTGCCCGGGCCAAGGTGGCTTACAGCGACCTGGATGAGATGCTGGAGTTCCGCCAAGTGGACTTCCTGCAGTTGAGGACCAGGAAGTTCGACTGCCTGGTCTTGACCGCGGTGCTTCCCTACTTCGATTCCAGGTGGGACCAGTTCATGGTTACGGTGGACCGGCTGCTAAAGAAGGGCGGTCTGGTGGTCACCTCGTTCGTGAGCGAGGGTTGTGTGACCGACCCGTGGATAAGCCGCCTGGAGGGGGACCTACTGGAGCGAGTTGACACGGTGGAATTCACGTGCAACGGGCTCAAACACCGGGCCCACCTACTGCGCAAGAAGTGACATCGAACATCGGGTAGAGAGTGGCGCAGACCTAGTGAGCCGCATGGTTACTGCCTGGCCATGCCGACTCCTGTTGTCGCGCAGCCAGGAGCGGTCCAACCCCTCTAGCCGCTCCTGGCTTCGCAATTTACCGGAGGAATCGGAATGAGCAGGCCCAATGGAGCAAGGTGGTGTCCCGAGGCCCGGTCGTGGGCTAGGGACGGAATGGTATACCCGGACGCCGACCAGGCCCCGGGTCCTTGTGTTTTTTGGGACGGTCGTAAGTGCACCAAGCTACTGCGGCAATCCTGCAAATCGGACGAGCAGTCTTGCAGGTCCGACCAACCCCCTTTATTGACGGAGGAGCAGAGATGAACGAACAGGAGACGGTCCAGGCAGACCAGAACCAAGAGGGAGATGTTAAACAGTGTTTAACAGACAAGCTGCACGGGCACGAGATCGTGAATTGTCATGGGGCCCAGGACGGCAGCCTGGGCAGGCTGCTGGAGACCCTGAGCACCGAGGTGATCCACGAGAACGACTACAAGAACTTCCGGCGGATCTATGGCGGTCTTACCAACAACAGCAAGTGCGGGTGCGGCAGCGGCAACAAGTTCGGCCAGTGCTGCAAGGGGTCGTGGAACCTGCTGGAGCGGAGCCACAGGAACCGCCGCAAGCTGGCCGCCAAGGAGAAGAAGGCGGTCGCTGCCCGGCAGGTGCCCAAGTATGAGATCGTGCTGTCGGTGTACCCGGACGGGTCCATGAGTAGCCGCATGCTGGACGAAAAGAAGGAACTACCCGGGGGCACTCAGCTGGAGTACATCTTCCACAACGCGTGGCTCAACGTGATCACTGCCAACATCCTGGCGGTCACCCGGCACATGGTGATGAGTAGCGTCAGGCCCCAGGGAGCGGGATTAGGACAGCCGGCCGCACCAGGGCAGCCAGGCGGAAGCATAATCAGCCCATAAAAGGAGCGAACCGACATGGCCAAGAAGCGCCCCGTTGTTACCGAGAGGGAAGTCCGGCAGAAGTACCCGGTGGACACCTACGTGAATCCCGAGACCCGGAGCGAGGAGGAGCGGGCGCTGGTCCGAATGGAGGACCTGCGGGAGATGCTGAGTGACCGGGATATTCGCAGGAAGCAGAACCTGATCCAGAGGATCGCCTCCTTCGTCCGGCCGATGAGCAGACACGTTACCGACCAGGCGGACGACGAGGGTACCTCGGAGGTCGGCGGGGCCACCGGCAGCAGCCAGGGCGGAATCCGCAGCGATGAGTACTACGACCAGCTGAAGATCGACAACACCCGGATGGCCAGGTACCAGGACTACGAGTACATCGATGCCGAGTGTGTGGAGCTGGCCAGGGCCCGGGAAGTGACGGTGTCCAACGTGTTCAGCAGCCGGGACGGAGACGAGGAGAGCTACAAGCTGGCCAGTAAGGTGCCCAGGGTGCTGGCGGCTCTGGAAGGGGTGGACGAGCGGACCAACATGCAGAACGAGATCCCCGGGATCTGCGACGGCATGCTGCATTATGGGGACGACTTCGAGGAGGTGGTGGTCGACAACCGGTTCCTGATCACCAGGCTCAAGTGGCTCAATCAAAAGCACATGTACCGCAACGAGGACGAGTTCGGTCGGCTCAAGGCGGAAGAGGCGTTCACCATGAAGCGGGAAGGGAGCCACCAGGAGATCCACTTCAAGTTCTGGCAGGTGCGGCACCTGCGGCACAACCACAAACGGGGGTGCCAGTATGGGCGGTCCTTCTACTTCAACGCCAGGAAGCCGTGGAGGTACCTGCGCACTATGGAGGACGGGGTCCTGATGACTCGAGTCAACCGGGCGGATGACCACCTGGTGTTCAGCATTCCGGCCCCCAGGAACGCCTCTCCTGCCAAGCTCAAGAACCTGATCCTGGAGGCCAAGAGGAACCTGAAGCGCCGCAATGTGATGGACAGCAGCACCGGACAGATCGACAGCCGGTCCAGGCCTCTTCCCGATGGTAACGACTTCTACATAACCGTGCCTCCTGAAGGGCAGGGGGCAAAGGTGGAGCGCCTGTCCGCCTCCGGGGTCCTGGGGGAATTGCGGGACGTGGAGCACTTCCAGAACAAGATCTTCATGGCCACCGGGGTGCCCAAGAGCTACTTGGGGGTGGAACGGGACGTGAACGCCAAGGCCACCTTGTCCTGGCAGGACATCGAGTTCGCCCGGATGCTCAGGAAGATCCAGCGGGAGATGGCCGCGTTCCAGCGGAGCGTGTACGACTTCCAATTGACCATGATGGCAATCCCCCCGGTCAAGGGCCTGTACGAGGTGATCTATCCGCCCATCAGCTTCGTGGATGAGCAGATGAAGATGACGGTGGAGGCCTTGAAGTGGCAGATCGCAGGGCAGGCCAAGACGGCCCTGCGGATGCCCACCAGGTGGCTGTTGCAGAACATCATCAAGATCCCGGAGGACGAGATCGAGGAGATCCTTGTGGCTATCCGGGCCGAACCCGAGCCTGCCCAGGTTGCCCCTCAACTACCAGGGGGTCAGCCGTTCACCAGGGAGCACGCGCTTCGGGACATGGAGCTGGCCAACGAGCTGAGCAACATCAGGGACATGATCATGGTGGTTCAGAGCGAGCGGCTCAACAAGCCGTACCGCGACGCGGGGTGAGCCGGTGAAGAAGACCGTAATGCGTGCGCTTACCTGGCTGGCCCTGAGGGGCTGCCTGTACCCCTTCTGGAGCAGGGTGTACCGGTTCCTGGCGGAACACAGGCACCTGGACAAGCGCCTTCCCCCGTTCAGTTCCATGGACCAGGTCAAGGAGATGGTGGGTGCCATGCGCTGGCGTCGGGACACATGGCTGATGTTGTGGGATGCGATTAGCCATCCGGTGGCCACGTACACCAGGCACCAGGCCGGTAGGAAGGCGGGCGACTGCGATGATATCAGCCTGGTGGCCGCCCAGGCCATAAAGAACATGAGTGACAGCGGGGCGGTTGACGACGTGGTGGAGGTGGGCCTGCTGTCGGTACCGTGGATTGGCCGTGACGGGATAGGGGGCCACAACGTGTGCGTGCTCCGGGTGTTCCAGGAGGGCAGCAGCCGCAGCCGGTGGATGCACATGAGCAACTGGGCGAACGGTGCCATGTTTGGGCCGTTCGACACCCTGGAGGACGTGGTCAGGGACGTGCTGGACGATAGGATCAGTCTTGGATGGGCCTACTGGTCCACCGACCTGAAGCTGAAGCGGTACGGCAGCGGGAAGACAATCGGGAGGCAGCGATGAGTGAGGAACAGAGGATCGACAACCAGCACACGCCGGTGGTGTGCAGCGAGTGTGACCTGCACTGCGAGCGGCGGGGTTCCAGCCCGGTGGTGGCAGGGGACAAGGAGGACGGGGTGTTCACCTGCGGGCTGATGCACGAGACTGACAGGTCCTGCCTGATGGCGATCCCGTCGGTGCTGATGATAGACGCCAATAGCGGCAACGCGCGCGCGGTCCGGGTGGAGTTCGTCCGGGTCTGGAAGAGGAGAGGATGGGGGCAGCCCAAGATATAACCAGGGAGTCCCTGGAGGCTATGACGGACATGGAGCTGGCGGCACTGTTGGCCTCCGTGGATCGGGCCATTGCTCGGGTGGACGACCAGGCCGGTGTTCGAGCCTACCGGATGGAGGCCGCGGATACCAGCGCTCTGCAGGGCAGGTACTTCAAGCAGCTGGATGGGATCACCGGGGACCTGCAGTCGGGCAAGATCAACCTGGCCACCTACGACACCAGGATGCAGGACGCCATCCAGACCAACTTCACCCAGGTGTACAAGGCCAACCTGGGCCGCCCTCTGGACGAGGGAGACCTGGAGTACCTGAAGAGGGCCACCGCCGAGGAGATGAAGTACGCCCGGGCGTTCGGCACCGATATCGACAACGACACCCTGCGGATGCCCAGGCAGCAGCGGGTGGGTATGTATTCCCAGACCCTGCAGGGGATAGGGGACCACGCTCGGGTAGAGGCGGCTCCGATGGACAGCCAGTTCGTGTGGAAGCTGGGCCACGCGGAGCACTGCCCTGACTGCCTGGTGCTGGCCTCCAACAGCCCGTATACCAAGGCCGACCTGCCGACCACTCCCAGGGCGGGTGCCACCAGGTGTCTGAGCAACTGCGAGTGCAGCCTGATCGTGCAGCCCGGCAAGCTGTCCAAGCAGCAGGTGCAGGAGCTGCGGGACTTGGACATGAAGAAGGACCAGAGTCTGGTGGAGATGCTTCGGCGACCGGCGCCCCCTAAAGGCATGCGCCTGCCCACCGAGGACGAGCAGAAGTACATCCAGGACCTGCGCATGAAGATCAACACCAACCGCCGGGTGATAGCCACGGCGGACGGGGAAAAGCTCAAGGGGGCTATCCGGGCCAGAAAGGCGGCTAATGCCGAGTTGAACGAGTTCCTTACCAAGGAGGGGATCTACGACGTGCCGATCTGGAGCGTGGACGATGTGCTGGAAGGCAGGCACGTGGGCCGGCGGGCGGTCAGGGATCTGATGCGGCACGGGATAGACGGAAAGAGCTTGGGTATGGTGGAGAGGAAGCAACTGGTGTCCATGTTGGGCGAGTACGAGCGGGCCACCGGGGAGGTGCTGTCCGGGAAGGCGCTGAAGCGGAAGGCCAGGAAAACGAACAAGGCGGCAGTCTTAGACGACAAACGAACCGCCGAGTTGTTGGACAAGATGAGCAAGTCGGAACTGTCGGCTGCGGAACAGGCGGAACTTCGTGAGCAGTTGGATCGGTTGTTCGAGGGTACTGGCATGTCCAATGAACGCTCGACTATTTTTGTGGACGAGTTCAACAAGGGGGTGTCCAGAAATATCAAGACGGGGACGAAGCATTCTGCCGTTGCACAATATGAGCCGGCGACGGATACGATCAAGATGTATCCTGGCACTGCGAAAGAAGCATCTAAGTTTTTGCAAGGCGACCGTGCACGGGATTCAATCAGTTCGATGCATACGTTGGTACATGAGACTGTGCATTCATATAACCGTGGGTTTGGTTGGGGGTATCAGGAGTTGGGTGTCGTAATGGAGGAAGCAGCAACTGATTTGATAAGCATGAGACTGATCAAGAAGACGTACAACATCAATGCCGATGTGATGGCTCAATTCACGTCGTACGGTGACTATATAGATCGTATTGCGAACAGGGTGGGGATAGCATTGAAGAAGGCGGGTTTGAAGATCCATGGTTCAGTAGAGGGTGGGGGGCTACCACCTATGATCTTCAGTGTCAGGGTGAAGCACAAAGAATTCGTGGAGGTGATGAGTGTGATTACCGACGCGTTCCAGAAGCAGATGGGTCCCGGTAAAGAGATCTGGAAATGGGAACGGTTGGTCAAGTCGTTCGTGGACGAGGTTGAATTACCTGCCTCGTACACGAAGGGACTTTCTAAAAAGGCAGCAGCCGACCTTCACAAGAAGTTCAAGAAGGAACTGGACGACGTATTCAGTGAGTGGGTTGTCGAGAGTGGCGGATCGAAGAAGATTTACTACGGAGGGGCGACATGAGTTACGCGGATGACCTTTTGAAATTGAAGCGGGACGATCCCGACGCAGCGATCCGGGTTGCCAGGAAGGCGGTCAAGGCGGGTGAGTTGAATTTTGGCAATGCAGAGGCGTTGTTGATGTTGCAGATGTCACCGGAAGACAGAAACAAGGTTAACCTAGCGGTGACGAAGTTACTGAAGGAGAAGAAGTGATGGCACAGGTAACCTGGAACTACGTGGCGGAGGGGCTGGCCGAGACCAGCGAACTCCTGGTGGCGGCCCTGGTGGCCAGCGTTGGCAGCCCAGTCCGGGTGGCTCCGCTGGACGACGAGGTGAGTGCCGATATGGGAGTCTGGATCCGGGGGGACAAGAGGGACGTGGACCAGGTGAGGGAGACCTTGGAGGAGGACCTGGATAAGCGACAGCTTACCTGGAGTGGCCTGGAGTGGCAGATGCCGCTGGAAGCGGGCAAATGATAGAGATGTTAAACAGTGTTTAACAAGGAGAGACTACGATGGCCAAAAAGACGAAGAAGCTGAGCAGTGACCAGTTGAAGGGGATGCTGGAGGCCAAGATTCGGGCCAGGGCCAGGTGGCGGATAAAGGACGCTGTGGAGGAGGGTGACCCCGGGAGCCTGGTGGGTGATGCCGCCCAGATCTCTGTGAACCCCAAGAAGCTGAAGGTAGTGGCCAGCAGGATCTACGACGATATGATGGCCGACCTGTCTTGGACGAGTTCCGATGACCGGGTGTTGGAGGCCATGAACAGCGTCAAGGGCGGCTTCAGCGTGGGCTACGTGCAGCGGGTAATCAGGCAGGCCTTGAAGGACGAGGTGCTGAAGCTGGAGTCCGCCACGGTCGACGGGATCATTGCGGACACCGTCAACGAGAAGTGTAAGAGCCTGGTCCACAAGAAGCGCAAGAAGAAGGAGTAGCCCTGTGCGGGTGATGGTGACAGGCAACCTGGGCTTCATCGGGTCCGCTCTTACCAGGCGGCTGCTCTCCCAGGACTACCACGTGGTGGGTGTGGACCTGATGACCTACGCGGCGGACAGGCGTAACCTGAACGAGGTGTGGGCCCACAACATGTCCAGGTACCAGTTCTGCCGGTTGGATGTGGCCAGCGGTCTGGCGGTGCTGGACGCGGTGGATAGGTTCAAGCCCGATGTAATAGTCCACTGTGCTGCCGAGTCCCATGTGGACCACAGCATCGTGGACGGTGGTCCGTTCATAAGCACCAACGTGGCCGGTACGTTCAACGTCCTGGAGGCCGCCAGGCGCAGGGGCTGCCGGATGGTGTACGTTAGCACCGACGAGGTGTACGGGGACATTCCCCGGGGGGTACGACCGTGCAGGGAGGACGACCCACCCAGTCCCAGCAACACGTACGCGGCCGCCAAGATGAGCGGGGACCTGATGTGCATGGCGTACCGTCGCACCTACGGGGTGGACGTTGCCATCACGCGCAGCAGCAACAACTACGGCCCGTACCAGTACCCCGAGAAGCTGATCCCCAAGGCCATCACCTACGGCATGGAGGGCAGGAGGTTCCCCTTGCACGGGGACGGGAGGAACGTGCGGGAGTGGATCCACGTGGACGACAACACCCGGGCCATCGAGAAGGTGATGCTGGACGGGGGTTGTGAGGTGTACAACATCGGCACCGGGTACGGGCTGAGTAACGAGGACGTGGTGGACCTGGTCAATGATCAGCTGGGCCTGCCGGCTGGGCACTTCGACCGGGTGGGCGACCGTCCTGGGAACGACCGCCGGTACGCCATCGACTGCGGCAAGATCGCCAAGCTGGGCTGGAGGCCGGAGATCAGGTTCGGTACTGGGCTCACCTCCACGGTGGAGTGGTACAGGGACAACCGGTGGTGGTGGGAGGACAAGGTGGTTCCGGACGACTGGCAGATCGTGCCGGGGGAGGGTCAGCGTGGATAACCTGGCTGCCAGGCTGTTGAAGAGGATCAAGGGCAAGGTGTATGCGGCCCAGGTGGGCAAGCTGCACAAGCTGAAGGGCAAGCACGTGGACCGGGACGGGACCACGTTCCTGGTGACCGGGGTGGACTGGCGCAATGGCAAGATCACAGTGAGCGACACGGCCACCCCGCTGAAGCAGACCACCACGTTCAACATCAAGTCGTTCTTGAGCAAGGCGGTAACAATTCTCAGGGAGGAGGAAGCCAATGTCGGACAGGAATGAGCAGACCACGACGGGTGCGGTGGCCCAGTTCGCCGGGAGCGCGTTCAAGAAGCGCAAGAAAAAGAAGAAGCGCAAGAAGACTCCCCTGGCCTTCACCAGGAGCGGCATCAGTGTGCCGGTGGGGTACGAGGACACCACCAATGGAAGCATGAGCCAGTTCGGCGGTCATCCTCCGTACAGCCAGAAGGGCCGCAAGAAGGCCAAGATGCGTTTGGGACAGGCGGTGGAGGAGGCAGTGGACCTGTTCGTGGAGCGGGCCCTGCAGCCGGGCCCCGGCAGGAAGGGGCGCAAGGGCAAGGAGCTGAGGGGCTTCCTGAAGAAGCGGGGCCTGTTGGGAATTCCCAGGCAGAGGATGAAGTGATGCCTGTCAACGTTGTCAAGACACCCAGGGACGAGCGTCTGTGGCGAAAGGCCAAGGCGGTGGCCAAGAAGCGCAACAGGGCCAAGGACTGGAAGTACGTGATGGGGATCTACAAGCGCATGAAGGGCATCAAGGAGTCCATCGTGGAGGGTGTCCGCGCGTTGCTGGGGAAGGCATGATCCCGGACGTTCCACAGCCCAGGGAGGGAACCCTGGTCAGGATCGAGGGCCCGTTCACCGTGAGCGGTATGAAGGTGTGGCGGGTGTATGACGTGACCAGGCGCCCGTGGAGGAAGGTGGGCCCGGATTGCTTCAGCTGGAGTGAGGCCAGGAACCGGGCCGATGATGCTGCCAACGGGTCGGTGACGTGGTTCGGGAACACCCGGTTGGCGGCCACTCCGTACTACGGCCGCGAACATCTGGTAGAGAGCGGCGGGGACCTTTTGAAATGAGCAAAATGTCTTGGTTCAGTCTGGAGTCTATCAAGAACTGGGGAGCCCCGGTGGAGGTGGACGGGTGCAAGTTGAAGCTGCACCAGGCCAAGGTTCTGGTCGGGTTGGTCGAGGACCTGATGGACGACGCGGGGTTCGAGAAGAGGGACGCGGTGGAGCATGCGCTGGCCGCGTTCAAGCTCATGTACGAGAGGGCTGGCTCTGAGTGGATCGCCAAGAAGAACATCCACCTGAAGGACCACGGTGTTTCCGTCCGGAGTAAGTTCTACAAGAAGGACCATAAGGAGCGAGTCATGGCGCGAGTCAGGGCAGAGTTCGCGGAGAAGCGCAACCGCGACAGGATAGTCCGGCAGATCATAGAGGCCGGTCGCCGCAACAGCGGTAAGGACAAGAAGGCCATCGACGCTGCCCTGGGCGGCCTGTTCGACGTGCTGAACAAGACCGACCAGAAGGCGGTGCTCAAGGCGCTGGGCCAGAAGCTTGGCAAGAACATCAGGTTCAAGAGGGAGGAGACGTGATGAAGTTCCTGACCGAGCAGCAGGACCAGAGCCTGTGGATTGTCGAGAAGGACCTGCAAGAGGGTGTCCAGCTTCCCAAGGGCGTGATTATGCAGGCCCGCGGCAAGTTCGCCCATGCAGGCAGGATCACCAGCAACGGCCGGTTGTACACCCGCAAGTGGTACCAGAAGGAGATCGCTCGGGTGACCAAGTCCGGTCTGCTGGAGACCGGGGGTATGATAGGTGAGACGGACCACCCTTCTCCCACAAGGGGAGGTCCTTCGATTCGCCAGAACGCGTTTATCGTCCGTGGACTGGAGATAAACGAGCAAGGCGAGGTGATGGGCAGGATCGATGTCATGGGAACCCAGGCGGGCGAGGACCTGGCGGTCCAGATTCGGGCGGGTGCACAGATCGGCTTCAGCTCCAGGGCGCGTGGCGAGGTCACGGCCAAGAGGATGAACGATCAGCATCCCGACTGGTCTCTGAACAAGGACTGGGACGGCCGGGAGTTCGATGAGGTGAACGACGACGCCAGCCTGCAGACCTACGACAGCGTGAACGGCCCTGCAATCGGCGATGCTCACGTCGCCGACTACAACGAGGACGAAAACCCAGAGGAGGAGGAGATGGAAATCAAGTTGGACGACGTACTCAAGAACGAGGCCCTGATGAAGGGTGTTCTGGAGAGTGACGCGGTCAAGGCGGTGGTTGAAAAGGCCGTCGAGACCGCCAAGAGCGAGGCCCAGGCAGAGTTCGAGAAGAACCTGCCCGAGATGGTCTCCAAGTACATGGAGAGCGACGCGTTCGCAGATAAGATGCGCGAGCGGCTTTCCGCGGAAGAGGAGGAGCTGGACGAGGAGGAGGAGCTGGAAGAGGCCAAGTGCCCCGAGTGCGAGGGTGTGGTTCCCAAGAACAGCAAGTTCTGTCCCGCCTGCGGTGTGAAGATGGCGGCGCCGGCCCCCAAGGCCGAGACCAAGGAGGAGGCCGACAAGGTGATCTCCGACCTGGTCCAGCGCCTGGAGAAGGTGGAGAAGGAGAACTCCGAGCTGAAGGCCAAGGTCGACAAGCAGGAGCAGGAGAAGAAGGACGCCGAGACCAAGGAGTCGGTCGAGGAGCAGGTGGATCAGCTCCTGGAGAATTGTGCCGAGCACCTGGCTGGCCGGGTGCGCCTGCGGCTGAAGGACAAGGACCTCACCGAGGCCGAGGACCTGGAGAAGACCGTCAACGAGGTGATCGAGGAAGAGAAGGCCCACATCATCTCCTTGGGTGGAGAGCAGCTGCTGGAGAAGGGAAAGCCCACCGGTGGTAACACCGGAGATCTGGACGAGCAGGACAAGGGCAAGAAGCAGCAGAACAGGTCTGTCACCCTGACCAAGAACCTGGTCTCTTAGACGGCCAGGCGCGCCCGTTGAGGGGCGGGCGTTCAACCCTTTTGGCAACAGGATCGGAAGGCGCGGTGACCGTGCAACATGTCAGACATTCCATGCCCACGGGGCAAGGAGAAAAGGAGAGATGGAACATTTGAACGAGCAGTTGGCCAGCATGCAGGCTGAGAACATGCTGAGCGAGCACGTAGCCCCCTGGATGGTGGAGAACAAGCAGCGTTCCGACCGGTGGGCTCCGTACTTCAACGAGGACGAGGGCCTTGGTCTGGCCGAGGACAAGAAGCTGAAGCAGCTCATCGCCGGCGGTGTGATCAGTGAGGGCGACCTGGAGCGCATCAAGTGGCAGACCGAGTTCTTGATGGACAACTTCACCCGCGAGGCGTACGCGGTGGCCAACAGCTGGATGGAGCAGACCACCACCGCCAACATCGCCACCTTCACCACCTGGGCGCTGCCCTTGATCCGGCTGATCTGGCCCCGGTTGTTCGCCAACGAGATCGTCAGCGTCCAGCCCATGAAGGGCCCCACCGGCCGGGCTCACACCTTGGACTTCACCTACTGCAGCTCGGGTGAGACCTACAGCTCGGGCACCAGCATCTACCCCAACGAGGATCCGGACTACTCGGATAGCCCTGGCGAGTGCCAGGAGCCGAACCACCTGTGCCTGGAGCTCACCGCGGCCACCCTGACCGCCGTGACCAAGAAGCTGATGGCCCAGTGGTCCCCCGAGGCCCAGCAGGACCTCAACTCGCAGTACGGGTTGAACCTGGAGGGTGAGATGACCCGGATGCTCGGCATGCAGATCGAGCGCGAGATCAACCGGGTTCTGATCAATGGCGTGGTGGCGTGTGCCACCACCAACACCAACTGGTCCAGCACCCAACCGCTCGCGGCGTCGGGGTGGGCCAACGCGACCCCGCGGCAGTTCAACGAGAGCATCTTCGACGCGATTTGCGATGCCGACAACCAGATCTTCACCCGCGTCTACGAGCACGGGAACTTCATCCTGTGCGGGGCCAGCTTTGCCAACCGGCTGCGCAAGCTCAACAGCTTCCGTCAGCTGGACACCACCGCCGGGTTCGCCAACATCAAGACTGGCCCCAACCTGTTCGGGGTGCTGGCGGAGCAGTACAAGGTCTACCACGATCCGTTCTTCACCACTGACCAGGCCATTGTTGGCCACAAGAGCGACAACTGGCTGTACACCGGGTACGTGTACGCGCCGTACATCCCGTTGTGGGCGTCCCCCACCATCTGGGATCGGACCCTGTGTCCGGCCAAGGCCATCATGTCGCGGTACGCCACCTACTGCAAGAACGGCAACTTCTACGCGACGGTGACGGTGACCGCGTAGGCGGAGGAGACGGAGGGAGTAACTGAGACGGGGGCCGAGTCCACAAGGGTTCGGCCCCCGTATTTTTAGTTGCAAGAGGGCCGATAGTATGAGATGCACGGTGTTAAACACTGTTTAATAACGAACGACAGGAGGACAGGCAGATGGCGAGAAAACAGGCAAGGGATGTGAGGGGAGAGACCATGGCGGTTCCGACCCCCGACGGGCAGGATACGATCCATGTGCAGCTCCCGCCCCGGGTGGACTACAGCTATCCACACAAGGACGACGACGGGAACGTGCCGGAGTTCGTCAACTTCAGCCCCCAGGTGCAGCAGGTCAAGATTCCGTACCACGACCATTTGCACGTGGTGCCCCCTATGGGTATCCTGCGGGGCTCCCAGTGGCGGAACCTGACCAAGCCCAATCGCAACACCTGGGGGGACCACCCCAAGTTTGTTGAGCGGGTGCCGGCGCCCCAGACCGCCGGTAAGGACGAGAAGCTGCATGATCCGGACGACCCCGAGGACATGTGGAGTCCAGCCAAGGGCAGCAACCACGACCGGAAGTACCTGCTGACCGTGGAGCAGGTGGTAGGTGAGATCAACAAGCTGAGCAATCCTGCCAGGATCGAGCAGCTGACCCGCCACGGTGTGATCATGGACACCGAGGACCTGACCCGGCTGGGGTACAGGCGGCAGCACCAGGGACCTATCGACTACCAGAACACCCAGAGCGTGTGCGCCAGACCCAGGCTGATGGAGGACCGGCAAGTTGTGATGGCCAAGGCCCAGGAGCGGCTGGACTGGATCAAAGAAGAGACTCGCAAGGCCAAGGAGGCACAGGGCATATTCGAGGACTAGAACCTGCCCGGCAGGCCGCCGGGAACGAGGAGGACGGAGACAATGAGGAGACTGACGATTCTGATCGCCGCGTTCCTGGCGGCAATGCTTTTCGTAGCAGCACCCGCAAGCGCGCAGAACCAGCACATCGGCTACCCTGTTATGTGCAGCGACAGCGAGACTGCCCCTACCGTGGCCGGGTCCAGGTGGCGCACGTGCGCCCAGATGAACGCAGGCGTCGGACCCGCCACCCCCATGTACTTCCGGCTGCTGGACGGTGATAGCCTTCTGCTTGGCGACGTGATCAACAGCGCCACGGTGTACGGAGGAGGGATCGGGGCCATACCCAATGGACTGCTGACGTGGTCCCCAGTGTTAGGCCTGGATACCAGCACCAACCGGTGGGAGGGAGTCCACCTGGACATCCCAGCTGCCACCCTGACCATGACCGCGGACTTCGCGCTGGAGACCATATCGGTCGGGTACTACTGGGACGGTACCACCCACCGGAGGTACGCGGGGGGTCAGCTGAACGCGGACAATATTGCGGCCACCACGTACGCCCCGGACTCGAGGTCGTTCAACTTCTTCTACGACGAGACCAACGGCGATTGGAGCAGGGACACCGGGGACGCGCTGGACAGTGACGCAGTGGCCACCACCTCGGAGGCTCCCAGACGGGCGGCTTTCGGACACGTGTACCAGACGGATGATGCTTCTTGGTCGAGATTGCAGGGAGAGACTGGTGACGGAGGCACCCTGGCGGCCACGGTTGACGCGGCTTACAATTTCGGCTTGGTCTACGGGTGGGACGGTTCCACCTGGTCGCCGGCGGACGTGGTGACCACCCAGGCGGACGGACTGGCGTTCACCCAGAACGGTTTGTTCACCACCGGCGTGATGTACCTGAGCAACGGGGCGACCCTGGACATGGCCAGGTCTACCGCCAACGGCGGCCTGCAGGTCGGGATCGAGACCTGGCACAACAGCTACGATAGCGGCAACGGCTGGCAGAAGGTCAAGAAGGAGGAGGTGGCCGTTTACGATCCGGCGGCCACCACCGGCACTGCGGTGGACGATGCCGGCACTGACGTGGTGTGTGCGAGCACTTACGTGCTGGACCTGCCCAATTGGACCGTGATGGTCAAGAATGCGGGCGGTGGAAGCGGAGACGCGTTCAGCGATGTGGATGTGCAGGTGAGCTACGACGAGACCACCTGGACCAGTCTGACTTCGACTGCTTGCGATGCGCTGACTAGCGGGCAGGTGGGGGTGTGCTACGAGGCGTCTGCCGTGGCGTACCCGTACGTGCGGGTGGTCGCGGCTACCGGCGGTGGGGACGACACCACGGCCGACTGCAAGATCGTGGGCAACAAGAATTAGGAGCCTCGGTCATGATCAAGGACACGCTAAAGTTTGTAGCGCGCGGGGTGATCTTAATCGCGGCGGTGATCGTGCTTATGGCGGCGGCGCAGCAGTCGTCTGTCACCGTGCTAGGGCTGATTTCGGACGGCACTCCCAAGCCGATGCGGATAGACGATAGTACAGAAGCCATAAAGGTGATCGAGTACGAGCACACCGAGGTGCACGGGGGTTCGTCGTACACCGCCCACCTGTCCACCAGCGATCTGGACGACAACCCTTTGAGGATATCGTTCACCACCCCCAACACGACCAAGTGGGCGCACATGTTGTTCTATGTGAGCACCACCGGGGAGGCGACGTTCGAGCTTCAGGAGGCGCCGACTGGTGGAGTGTCCGGCGGCAGCAATCTGACTCCGTATAACCACAACAGGAACAGCGCCAACGCGTCGACGCTGATCAGCACCGACGACACCAACCCGGGGGAGTTGACCCAGGGGGCAACTGTGGGCACCGGGGCCACTGTTTTGTTGCAGTATGAGTTCGGTGGTGGCAGGAACAAGGTGGGTGCGGAGAGGCGTGGAGACAGCGAGTTTGTATTGCTGCAGAACACCAAGTACCAGGTGAACTTGACATCCGGCACCAATGACATCAGGGCGGTGCTTGAGATCGATTGGTACGAGCACACGGACAAAAACTAACGTCGGCGGAAGTCTGAAGCGGAAAGGCAAATACAAATGAAAACAATCTTCGAGATTTTAGGCATTGTGGTCGTCTACTTGGCGGTGGCTGTCTTGTGCGCGTATACCTCCAGCGCCCAGGACTTGATCGAGGCCGATCCGGCGGATGCGATCGAACCGTCTCCCGCGGAGACCGCCGATCAATTGTTCAATACGCCGGCGGGGCACTACGTTCGCATTGTGGGCGGCAAGCCGGCAACGGACGCCCCGGTGCTGCCGTCGCCTATCGGGGATGCGGTGAACGTTCCTACGGTACCCCGGGATGCGGTGTGCAATGTGATTCTGGACGCAGTGCCGGTGACCGTCAAGAACTCTCCCTGCAGAAGGCCGGTACCGGCTGTGTTGGAGCTGGCGTACGCGTTCGGCCAGGTGAGCTGCCCGGTGTCCATAGACGGCAGCGAGCACGAGGGCAGGTTGATGTGGAACGTGATGCTGCAGGGGGCTGCCTGTGTGACGGCCGCCGATTGCAGGGAGTACGTGGCGTCCAGCATGGCGGAGTTCTTCCCGCTCGAAGCAGAGGTGCCCAAGTGGAAGTGCCGGGTGTTGCGGGCGGTGGTCGAGGGCGCCCTAGTGAGCGTGTGCGATCCCAGGGTGGACCGGAAGAAGGACAGGATCGTGATGCCTCATGGGTGGGCGGGCCGGCGGCACCTGAATTACAAGAACGTCGTCGAGGGGGAGCTTCAGCCCCGGAAGAAGTTCAAGTCCCTGTCCGGGGGGAGGATCCGCTGATGCGCTGGCGCGACCTGGCATTTTATGCCGCTGTCATGGTGCTGGGGCTGGTCCTGGCATGCACCGGCGTCAAGGCGGCCGGTTTGCAGGCGAGTTTCGAGAGCGCGCGATACGAGTGCCTGCAGGACGATCCGTTGATGGTTTTCTGCTACGACGGCACGGTGGATACGTCCGGCAACCTGATCGACTGGAGCGGGGAGAACCTGTTGACGGACCGCACCGAGTTCGACGACTGGACCCAGAGCGGCACTTGCGCGGTGACTGCCGACCAGTGGGCTAACCCGGTGGACGGCACGGTAGATGCCGACTTGCTGGACAACACCGGAGGGGCCAACACCGACCACCGGCATTTGTATTCCGCGAGCACCACCGCCAACACCCATACCGGGTCCGTCTGGGTGCGGGTGGACACTGCGCACAACGTGACGGTGGTCCTGAACGAGAACGGGGTGGGCGCGGTGGACACGGAGACCGTCGCGGCCACCGGTAACTGGCAGCGTGTGAGCGTGAGCGGGGAGGGGACCGGAGTCGGGGCCATCGGTTTGCTGTTGTACCCGGGGGAGAGCGGGACCGCTACCGGGCAGGCGTACTTCTATGGGGCCCAGGTGGTGGAGAACGACCGCTACCGGCAGAACATGGGTGCGTTTCGCAACCCGGCGGACCAGAGTGTGACCAAGCCGGCCCACGACCTGGCGCCTACCAACAGCCCTGGCGAGGCGTTCGCCGGGTTGGAGTACTGGGGCAACCGGCTGCCGGCCAGGAGTTTCGTCAACGCCAGCTCTGAGTATTACAGCGTGGCTCACCACGCCAGCATGAACGTGTTTGACGGGGATCACTCGCTGACCATGTATGTCTACAGCGACGACACGAGCACCGACACGATCTTCTGCCACAGCTTGGAGGACAACGACGGGCTGTGGGTGTACGAGACCAGCGCCCAGATCCGGGCCAGGTACAGCAAGTCTGGAAGTTCGGCCACCCCGCTGAACACCAACCTGGCGGCCGGGTATTGGCACCTGGTGCAGATCGTCAGGGACAGCGACACCGCGACCGTGTACGTGAACGGGAACGCGGGCACCGGTGTGGACGTGTCCACGTTCGGGATCGATGGGTCGCGCACTATGTACGTCGGTGCATACAACACGCCGAACAGCTATTGGGACGGGGACATTGCTTTGATGAAATTGACTGCCCAAGCTTTGGACAGCGATCAGCTTGCTGATCAGAGGGAGCGGGTTTGGGGCATGGGTTCGGGACACGGATCTGTGTATTCGGCTTGGGCGTTTGTTCGGGCCACCATCGCGGTGAATTTTTTCCAGGCGGGTTGCGCCCAAGCGATCAGCAGCAAGTTGCAAGACGTGGCCGCTCGGGTTCCTCGGGTCGGTGCGGGTGGAATCCTGATCGAGAACTCGGCAACCAATCGGGTGCTGCAGGCCAGCGCCTTGGGGACTACGTGGACTTCCACCAACCTGACCAGCATCACGTCCGACGGGAAGGCCGACCCCAAGGGAACGTCCATTGCGGACGGTTTGGTGGCGGACGCCAACAACCTGGCCCATTATGTCGAGCAGTCGGTGTCGATGTCGGCCACCTACTACACGATATCCGTGTACGCGGCGGCTGGGGACTTCGACTGGGTGAGGATCCACGACAGCACCAGCGGCGAAGACGGGTACTTCAACGTGGCCGAGGGCAGGGTTGGGACGTTGAGCACCGGCGGAGGGATCGAGCCGGTGTGTGGTGACTGGTATAGGGTTTGGATTAGCTACACCGCGTCGGCGGGATCGAATGCCATCAGGATCCAGTCTGCGGAGGACGACGGGGACGACACGTTTGCCGGCGATGCCAGTACGGTGAACACTTGGTTTTGGAACGTGCAGGTGGAGACCGGCTTGTTCCCCACCAGTCCCATCGACACCACCACCGGGCAGGTCACCAGGGCGGCCGACAACCTGACCATGGAGATCTGCGACGACCAGGGCAGTTGCGTGCTGCCGTACGATATCGGGGACTCCGGCGAGCCGGACAAGCTTTCGTTCAGACTGCGGGTCAAGTGCCACTATACCGACAGCGGGGACATCGGCTTGGCGGACATGTTCGCGTTCAGCATCAGCGGCAACACCGGGACTGCGAGTGCGACTAGGAACCGGGTGTTTTTGCAGTTTACCAATTCCGGCCGGGTGTACTTCTGGGTGCGGGACGACGGCGACAACGACCACTACGCGTACTCGGGGATCGATCCGTTGGACTTGTCCGAGTGGAACGAGTTCCAGGTGTTCGTGGACTTCGCCGACCTGTCGCGGATGGAAATGTGGATGAACGGAAGCAGCACCGGGATTTCCTACGTGGGTAACAGTGGCACTGCTACTCTGGACTTGTCGGATACTAAGATACGCGTCGGGCAGAACCACTTGGGGACGATCGGCGGCAACTGTTGGTTCGACGGTGTGTGGATGTGGACAGAGGAGATAACGCCGTGAACAAGAGCGAGAAGATTCTCAGCTTCGTACTGGTGTGTGTTCTGGCAATCGTGATGCTGGCGCTGAAGGCGATGGCTGCCGACGTTGCTGGCAGCTACGGAGTGGCCGAGTTTTGGAACCCCGTGCACATCCCGCGCGACAATTTGGTGGAGCGGTGGATTTTAGATCCGGGAGTGTCGGGGGATTTGGCGGGTGGGATAGGCGACTATGAGACTTGGACTGGTGCGGAGGGCGGTTGCGCGGATTGCCCGACTGGCATCACGTGCGATTGCACTACCTCGGGTGGGGATGTCGTACAGGAAACCGTTGAGATTTTTAAAAATGGTTTTTCTGCTCGATTGGACGCGAGTGGGTTGTATCACAGTGTTTTGTTTTGGGGACATGATTTTACAGAGAACACCGCGTATCAGATCGAGATTTGTTATAGGGGAGAAGACGGAACCGAAGATATTGGTTGGACCGTGGCGAATGGAGCTTTGACAGAATCTTTTGATTTCACAACAGACACGTGGACGGTTCCGCCGTCGATGGATCAGCAGTCCGACATCGGGACTACATGGACGTGTTCGAGTAGTTACGTTACAGTTGGTGCGACGGCCAAGAGCAATTATTTTCTAGTGATCGGTGCGATGTCGGCAGACGGCACATACATATATGTTGATAATGCCAAGTTGCGTCGATTTGATCGTACAGGAATCATAGGCGAGCAGGGAACGGTGTTGTCGGTTCCGGTGACCAGCGATCCCAGGTGGGACGACAGCCAGGCCCTTCAGTTCAAGCAGGACGGCGGCCAGGTGACTTCCAGGGGCATGACTTTGGACGGTTCCGGCGATTACATGATTCGATTTTTCGACGACGGGACGTTTGACGAGACTGGGAACTTCAGTGTCGCGACGGCCGTGCAATTGGACACCCTGAGCGGAACCCAGATCATGGCGGCCAAGGACAATGGAGGGGCCAACCGCAACTGGTCAGTGTACAACAATGCCGGCGCTGCCCTGTTCATCATCTGGGACGCCAGCGGCACCTCCAGCAACACAAGTCTGGGTTCGGCGTTCACGGCCGGCGCGCTCAGCAGGACGGTGTCCACTTATGAGTTCGTGACCGACGGCACGTCGGACATGTGGACGTACTCCAACAACCTGACGGCGGCGTCGCAGTTGAATGCCAACGGACCAGTCCGGACGTTGTCCAACTTCCTGGGCGTCGGCAGCAACAGCATCGGGGGCTCCAAGCTCACCGGGCAGATGGTTGAGATGGCGTACTACAGCAAGACCATGTCGACGATTGAAGTCAGCAAATGGATCAATCCGTACTTCCCGGGCACCAGCTACGGGGACGGGTTCTATGTGGAGGACTGCAGCCAGGCCGCTTCGCATGCGACATGTTCGTTAGAGGCGTGCAGGGACGGGACTCCTCACGCGTGCCACGCCGAGGGGACCGGAGTCATGTCGCTGTTCGGGCAGTATGTGGAGCTGTGCGACGACAACAGTTTCGAGACCCTGACGGGCGACGACAGCGATCCGAACTTCACCAATTGGACGGAGTCGGAAACTGCCGGCGACGGAAGCGCGTCGATCACGGCGTACCGGCATGTCAAGAAGCACGGCGAGGTGTCTGCCAGGATGGCGCTGACCGGAACTACGAGCGAGGCCAGTTTGACCAGCGCGTGCGAGACCGTGTCTTCCTCGACCGATTATCACGTGGGAGTGTTCTCCAGGAAGCTGTCGGGGACCGCCGACCTGCGGGTGCAGCTCATCGAATACAGCGACGGCGCGTGCAGCAGCGCCTTGGCAACGACATCGGTGAACGCCAGCGACGTATCCGGGCAGTGGACGTGGTACGGGGGCGAGGTGACCACCAACGGCAGCGCGTCCTCGGCGGAGATGGTGGTCACCTCCTACCAGAGCGCGTCCGACATCGTGGTGGACCTGGCGTCTCTCAAGGCGGCGTCTTACTACACGCCCCCCGTGCACAACGAGGGGGCTGGGAGCACCACGTACAACAAGCGGGAGTACGTGCTGAACAACCCCCTGGCCAGGCGTAGCAGCCTGGCGGGCGAGGACTTATACGAGAGCGGTTACTGCATCAGTCAGTGGGTGTACACCGACTGGTCCGGGGATGACGATGTCACCCACGGGCTGTTCCAGGTGGACGGGACGGCTGGTAACAACAACCAGATCATGGCCGAGAAGCGCAGCAACAACATCGTGTACCTGTGGGTATGGGACAGCGGGGGCACGAGCAGCTTCAACACCTGGGCGGTCACCGACACCAACTGGACGGCGGGCGACTGGAAGTACGTCGAGGTGTGCACCGACAACGCGGGCAGTCACGGCGGTCATTTCTATAACCGGTCTAATTCTACTTGGTACGATCTGGGCGCCAAGGCAGGAGCCGGCACCGGGATCCATAATGCCCAGAGCGCGGACTTCCAGGCGGGCCACCAGGACGGATCCAATTTCTGCGACTGCTACCAGCCGATGATCAACGTTGTGCCGTACAGCTCGATCTACCCGCAGGCCGGGTTCAACGACGGGGTGCCCCCCGTGAACGGGGTTCCGTATTGAGTGACACCAGGGAAATGAGGCTGAAGCTCAAGGCCACCAAGTGGCAGGTGGTAGGCCGGATCATACTGGCCCTGATCGGTGTGTACGCGGCCAGCGTGGCCACTCACACGGCCACCAACAGCGTATCCAGGGACACTGTGGAGCGAGACGCGCGGCAGATGGACACCGTGGTTATTCCGGCGCTCCAGAAGCTGCTGGAGGAGTTGAAGTACGAGGTGAAGAAGAATGCCGAGCTGCGCGAGCGTGTGGCTCGGTTGGAGGGGGCACTGGAATCAATGCCTGGGAGTCGGGGGACTGCTGGCAAGCCGTGGGGACTGGAGAAGGTACTTGGGGATATGGGGAAGCGTAAGGCCGCGCGGGTGGAGACTCGCCTGCCGACATTGCGGCTGCAGCATCAGCAGATGGGTCCTAGCCTGGAGAGCATGATGGAGGATAACTAATGTCTCCGAGCTACGATGATCTGTACGCCCTGGTGCAGAAGCAGAGCGACCACGTGATGGAGCTGGTCAAGAAAACGGAGAGGATGGCCGCCAAGATGGAGGCCCTTGAGAGCTCCCATGTGATGTTGACTGACAGGGTGGACACGGTGCACCGCAAGCTTCCGGACAAGATGACCCCTGACCGGTGCGCCCACATGCACCTGGAGCTGGAGCAGCGGATCTACGCCACCATGAAGAAGGGTGCCAAGGGGTGGTTGTACACGGTCCTGGTGGTGCTGAAGATTGCTGCGCTGCTTTCGGCTACGTTTGCCGCTATGGGGTTCGGCGCCAGCAGCGTCGGGCTGCTCAATTAAACGGTGTTTAACAGGAGGGACCGATGGCTACGTTGGCGACTTTGAGAGACAGGGTCCGAAGGCTGGTTGGAGGCCCGGATACCACGGAGATGCCGGACGCGACCATCGAATCGTTCCTGGACACGGACGCGCTCCGGTGGCTGAACCACCAGGACCCCAACGCGGTGCTGACCAGCTTCACCACGGTGGCCGACCAGCAGTACTACGACGTGAAGCCTTCCGGTGCATACGACATCACCGAGGTGTACTGGGACGCGTGCAACTACATAAACCTGGGCGGCAACCTGCGGTTCTACCCGGAGGGGTACGAGATGAACCGGCAGTTGGCCGGGTTCGATGCCCTGGGCAATCCGGGCCTGGTTCAGACGTTCTTCAAGCAGGTGGAGGCTTACAGGGAGAGTTTCGGCGGGATCGGGTATGAGATGCCCGACGGGCAGGTGGGCCTGTTCCCGTGTCCCGGTAGCTCGGGGGACACGGTGTACTTCTGGTACACCGTGGCCAGGTACAGCGCGGTCACAGCAATCGCGGACGGCAGCGAGCACCAGGAGGGGCTGGTGAAGAAGGCCGCGCAGATGGTTCTGGAGCAGCTGGCAATCAAGAGGGGCAGGATCAGGGCGGGGAGGTCGTTCACAGGAGGCGGTGGTGCAAACGAGAGGGCTCAGGCAGAGCAGTATCGCGACGAGGCCGAGGACTGCGTCCCGGCAAGCATGGTGGGGACCATCAACAGGGGCTGAGTCGTGACATTCTGGCGGCGAAACGTAAGCGCCAAGAAGCAGATCATATACGCATGGCCCGACAACTTCGAGGTCGAGCCGGGTGAGTGGATACGTGCCGACCTGGTGTCGCAGCTCGGGCAGGACGTGTTCTCCAAGGAGGAAGACTTGGAAAACGAATCGTTTTCATTTCTGGTGGAGCGCAGGGATCCCCATGGCAACGTGATAAAGGTCTTGGAGGATGTGATACCGTCCTCCGGACAGGCGGTGCAGACGGCCCAGGGGACGCCGGCGTTCAGCGTGGTGATTCCCGTGTACGGCATGCACGAGTATCTGCGGGTGTGCCTCCACGAGCTGGCAAAGACAGTACCGCCCGGCACCGAGGTGGTAGTGGTCAACGACAAGCCGGGCGAACCCATCGACTGGCTGCCTGACGGTGTGATGCTGGTGGAACCTGGGACAACGTGCGGGTTCGCGGGAGCGTGCAACCGCGGGTTTGAAGAGACCACCGGCAGACAGGTGGTGTTCCTGAACAGCGACACGGTTCCCAGGGGCGACTGGCTACGGCAGATGAGGACCACCGGCAGGCGTATGATGGCGGGCGTGGTGGGTGCTCGGCTGCTGTATCCCCAGTCCGAGAAGACCCAACACGCGGGGATGTTCTACGACCCGGACGAGGGTGTGTTCACCCACATGCATAAGAACCTGCCCAAGGAAGCCATGGACCAAGACGAGCATTTGCAGGCGGTGTCGGGCGCGTGTCTGATGGTGGACCGGGTGTTGTTCGACAAACTGGGAGGGTTCAGCACCGAGTACGGCCGTGGCTACTTCGAGGACGTGGACCTGTGCCTTCGGGCGATACAACTGGGCGACCGGGTGGCGTACTGCGGATCCACGGAGGTGCTGCACCACGAGTCGATCAGCATGGGCGACAAGTCCAGGCAGGAATGGCTGGATCAGCTGGACCAGGCCGCCGATGTGTTCAGGGACAAGTGGCCGTTGGAGCGGATCGAGATGGTGACCCACGAGTACCCTGCTGAGCGCACTCCCAGGGTGGACATCGTGGTGGCCGTGCACAACGCACTCCGGCAGACGATGAACTGCCTGGAGAGCGTCTTGGCCAGGACGCCTGATTGGATTGACTGGCAGGTGTGGGTGGTGGACGACTACAGCGACAAGTTCACCCGGGATACGCTGGTTGAGTTCTGCAGGTCCAATGACCGGCTGCGGTACATCCGCAATGAGAAAAACCTGGGCTACCTGCCCAGCATCCAGAAGGCCACCGAGCAGTCGGACGCCCCCTGGATCGTGTACCTGAACAGCGACGTGATCGTGACGGACGGTTGGCTGGCCAAGATGTTGAACGCGGCGGAGAGCGACCAGAAGGTGGCCATGGTGAACCCGTACACCAACAACGCGGCCAACCTGTCCACTCCAATGCCGCCAGGTTGCGGGTACCTTGAGACTGACCGCCGGGTGGACGAGCACAGCGAGCTGAGGCGGTTCGACATTGTTACGCCCGTCGGCTTCTGTCTGTTGGTCGAGAGGGAGGCCTTGGAGGAGTGTGGTGGGTGGGATGTGGAGTATTATGGCAGGGGCTACGGCGAGGAGACCGACCTGTTCATGCGCATGACTGAGGCTGGGTACCGGTCCGTGATGGCGGACGACTGTTACGTGCTGCATGAGGGGGGTGGGACGTTCTCCCAGTTCGGGGACAAAAAGCAGTTCGAGCAGGAGGGGTATCGCAGGTTCATGAGCAGGTGGAGCGCCAGGATAAACCCGATGCTTCGGGTATTCAACAAGCAAACGCCCCACCAGTATATCCAGCCCGCGGTGTGCGGCGCTGCCGGAGTTAGGCCCCAGGTGGTGTTTGTGTTCCACGAGGTGACTCTGTGTGGTGGGGTTCTGGCGGTGGTACACATCTGCAACCAGCTTCTGGAGATGGGATGGGACGCTACGTTTGCGTGCACCAAGCTCCAGGAGTCCACCCTCTCCCGCCTGGGGGCCAGGTTCAGACCGCTGGTGTACCCGGGCCAGAGCAACATGGTCAGCTCGCTCAGGAAGAACCTGCGGAACGCGGACGTGGTGGCCACAATATGGGTCACGTCCAAGGACGCCGCCCTGGTGTGCGAGGGCCGGGAGGATCTGAGGCCGGCCTACTTCATCCAGGATGTGGAGTACCTGTTCAAGTTTCCCAACGGCATCCCGTACAGCAGCAAGGAGGAGGTGGTCGCGACCTACGACCTGATCCAGAGGCAGGTCATCAACAGCGACTGGGTCCAGGCGACGGTTTCAGAGCACACCGGCCGCCAGTCCGGCCACAAGATAGGGATCGGTGTGGATCCCCTGGTGTTCTACCCACGGGAGCGGGGTGAGAAGGTCAGGGTAATGAGCCACTGTCGCCCGTCCACCCCTAGAAGGGGGTGGGACTTCCTGGCCCAGGTATTCACGCAGCTCAAGATTCGGTACGGCAGCGACGTGGAGCTTGCGGTGTATGACCAGGATCCGGGCCCCTGCCCGGTGGACGTGAACCTGGGGCAGCTAAGTCCCGACCAGTTGGCCCGGGAGATGGGCAGGGCGGACATCTTCCTTGAGGGCAGCAAGTACCAGGGGTGGGGAATGAGTGGCCTGGAGGCGATGGCCAGTGGTGCCTGCCTGGTGACCACGGACAACATGGGCATAGACAACTACGGGACCGACGAGCATGACTGCCTAATAGTCTCCCATGGGGACGTGGATGGTATGCTGGAGGCGGCCTCCGGGTTGATAGACAGCAGGTCGGATCGCAGCTTTCTGCAGGATGCCGGCCGCGAGACTGCCGAGCTGTTCGACTGGAGGTACATCGGGCAGGAGTGGGACCGCTGGCTCAGGGAGACCAGATGAAGTTCCTGATCAACAACTACGCTTACCCTGGCGTCATAAAGGCGCTGGCCGAGCGAGGACACGAGGTGCTTGGCGAGCACGGCGGCCCTGACCAGTTCAACTGGTGGCAACACCTGATGAACGAGGGCAAGTCCAACGAGGAGTACGACCAGATCCTGCGCTCCCAGATCGAGGAGCACCGGCCCGACGTGTACTTGTGCGGTAAGGGATGGCACTTCGACAAGATGATTCGGCCGGAGACCACCGAGTGGATACACGAGCAGGTGGGATGCACGGTCTACTGGTCCCTGGACGACCCTGACTTCGTGCCCGCCTTTAGGCGCCTGGGGATGCACAGGGGGTACGACATCGCGCTGACCTGCTGTGGTGGCAGCATTCCAGAGTACCGACTGATGGGACTCGAGTCCCACCTGTTTTGGCCCGCGTGGGACCAGGCCGCCAGGGACCCGGTGTTCGTGAACGAGAAGGACCGGGATTGCGACTTTCTGATCGTGGGCACCCCGTACACCACCACCCGGATCCAGCGGCGCGACGTGGCTGCCGCGATGGCCTCCATCGTGGAGATCGACTTGAAGCTGTACGGTGGTAAGGAGTGGCTGCGCGCGCCATCGCCCGGCGGGATCGCGGGCGGGTACCCGTCACTGCGGCCGTACTATCACGGGTATTGGAAGCAATGGGACACGGTGCACCGCCTGTTCGCGTCCGCCAGGATCAATTTTGCCAACCACCTACACCACGAGCACATGTACCTGAACGACCGGGTGCCGATGGTGCTGGGCACCGGTGGCTTCCTACTGTTGGACAGGATTCCGGGCATGGAGGAAGTCTTCAAGGACGAGCAGGACGTGGTCTACTACGACGACCTGCAGGATCTAGTGGCCAAGGCCCTGTACTACCTGGACAGGCCGCTACTGCGGGAGCGGATCGCGCTGAATGGGCAGGCCAGGATCAGGGCGGATCACACGTACGAGCGCCGGGTGGAGCAGTTGCTGGCCATCCTGCGGGAGCGGGGTTTGAGATGAAGTGGCTGAAGCGCGGAGGAATCGACGACATCGTCGTGTCCGGGCAGGTGGATGTTCACCCCGACGCTGTTGTCTGGAGTGACATCGAGAAGGTCAGTCTGGTTGCCCGGCCGGGTGGTAGGATAATCGTCGGCAAGGGGACGTTTATCAACTGCGGGGTCAGGATCCGCGCGGCTACCCTGGTGAAGATCGGGGACTGGTGCAAGGTCGGTCCGAACGTGATGATATACGACAATGATGCCCACGACACGGCCCGGGGACACTCGACGCCCGGCAAGGTCGCACCTGTGGTGCTGGAGCACGACGTGTGGATAGGAGCGGGCGCAATTGTGTTGAAGGGGGTGACCATAGGGGCGCACTCCGTAGTGGGAGCAGGGGCTGTGATCACCAGGGACGTGCCGTCGGGCGTAATTGTCGTCGGAAATCCCGCGAGGGTGGTGAGGGAGCAATGAGGATCGCGGTCGTCAACCCCAGGGGCTACCTGGACAGCCCTGAGAAGTGGATGCCCCTGGGCGCGGTCACCGTCGCGACTGTGCTGCGGGCCGAGGGGCACAATGTGCGGCTCCACGACGAAGAAACCTTCCCCGCCGGGTACACTGCCGAGGAGATTGGCTCCATCTTGGAGTGGGCGGATGTGCTGTGCCTGTCCGGGATGAGCCACCAGGTGGCGGGTATCCACCGGTGGATCTCGGACGGCCTGTCTGCCGGCGTCAAGGTGGTGGTTGGTGGTATACACGCCAGCCTGTGCGCTCGGCCTGCCGATGAGTTCCTGGGTACCACGGTGGTCTGCGGGCCCGGGGAGGAACAGGTGCTCAATGCGCTACAGGTGGGCCCGGGTATCGTGATCCGGTCCGAGCCCCTCAAGGATCTGGACAAGCATCCCTGGCCCTCCAGGGAGGGGTTCGGCTGGTCCAGGTACAGGGAGATGGTGGAGGGAATACCGGCGATCCGGGTGGTGGGTTCCAGGGGCTGCCCGTTCAGCTGCAAGTACTGCTGTAACAAGCGGCTGAGTGGCAGGAAGCTCGCCCTACGCAGCCCTTACGATGTAGCCGACGAGATATCCGGGGCCATGAAGGCGCTGGGCATCAGGGCGGTCGTCTTTGCCATGGCGGACTTTACCATCGACAAACAGTGGGCCCGGGATATGTGCAAGGAGCTGCGTCAGTTGGGTGTGCTGTGGAAGGCGACCACCAGGGTGGACCTGATTGACTTGGAGACAATACGCCGCATGAAGATCGCCAATTGCATCGGCCTGGGGTTCGGGGTGGAGAGCGGCGACGATGATGTTCTGAGGATCCTGGGGAAGGGGACCACCTGCGCTCGCGCGCGAAAGGCGTTCGACATGTGTGCGCGCGTGGGCTTGCCGTCGTGGGCGATGTTCATGACCCACGTACCTGGAGAGACTCCCGACACCCTGGCGCGCACCAAACAGTTCGCGCGCGAGTTGGACCCTCCCCTTGGTTGTACGTTTCAGCGTTTCAGCCCGCTGCCGGGTAGCGCGTTCTGGGACGAGATCGGCAAGTGGGGTGTGGTGGCCGGCCGGAAGGGTAGGGGGTTCGGCCCTGTCAGCTTCACGCCGCACGCGTTCGTGGGAAAGGAGTGACACTGTGAGGATACTGTTCACCAACAACCACCTGAAGGTCCTCCAGGGATCCGAAACTGCCACCTACACGATGGTACATGCGCTTGCGCGCGCGGGGCACCAGGTGTCGGTGTTCACGCGGGACTTGGGCCTGATGTCCGACCGCCTTGTCAAGGACGGGTTCGACCTGACATCCAACCTGGAAGACTGGAAGGACAGGAAGTTCGACGTTGCCCACTGCCATCACTACCCGATGGCGGTCATTACCAGGAAGGTGTTTCCCGACTTGTCGATGGTGTTCCTGAGTCACGGAGTCATACCGGACATGGAGAGGCCGCCCCCCAAGGAGACCGGGGTGGCCGTGCACTGTGCGGTGAGCGAGGAGGTCAAGAGAAAGCTGGTCGGCCTGGGAGTGGAGAATGTGGACGTGATGCGGAATGCGGTGGACTGCCGCAGGTTCAGGCCCCGCTCCAGGATAAACGAGCGGCCCGAGCGGGTGATGGTGCTGAGCAACCACTTCTCCGGGTGCGTCAAGCGAATGGCGGATGCCTGCAAGAGGATCGGGACGAAGAGATTTTGGGTGGTGGGTCAGGAGAAGCTGGCCCAGTGGGACGTGGAAGCAGCCATCGACAACGCCGACCTGGTGGTCACCCTCGGCCGCGGCTGCCTGGAATCCATGGCCTGTGGTCGGGCGGTTCTGGTGTTCGACATGCACGGGGCCGACGGGCTGCTGCGGCCGAAGAACTGGACCGAGGTCCGCAAGAACAACTTCAGCGGTCGCCGGTACAAGCACCAGTGGACGGTGGATGACATCGTTCAGGAGATGGAGGGATACACCCAGATGATGGGATCGCTCAACCGGGCTTACGCCGTCAAGCACCACAACATAGACGTGGAGGTGGAGCAATGGAAGGTGATTTACCTGCGTGCGATCAAGATCGGAGTGCCGTCGTGAGGGGCGACAACCTGGTGTTTGTGGTAGGGCCGCCCAGGAGCGGCACTACCTGGGTTCTCAAGTTGCTGAGCGAGCACCCCGACGTTGTGGCCGCGACCGCTGACAACCTTGGGATGCCCAGTCGCGGCGAATCCATGGAGACTGGGGTGTTCGTGGCCGGCCTGAGCAGCAACGACATCAGGGCCAGGTTCAAGGCACTGTCGCAGGCCAACCCGGGTAAGATGATCGTGGAGAAGACCCCGGTGCACCTGTTGCACGTGGATAGGATCGTGGACACGTTCCCGTCCGCCAAGCTGGTGCTGGTCCAGAGGAGCGGCATAGACACCGTGGCGTCTATCCTGGCAGTGGGTCGGTCGAAGGACGCCTGGTGGAAGGACGCACCATGGCAGGCAGACGCGGCCTGCCGACTATGGAACCGGTATTATGAGGCCAGTCTGAAGTGCCGGGTGGAACATGAGCCACTGATGGTCCAGTACGAGGATCTGCGGGTGGACCCCCTGTACCATACCACCCGTCTGCTCAACCTGCTGGGTCTGGACGCCTTCCTGGTGCGCGCCATCGTGGATAAGTGCGAGGGCGGCCGGAATATCCCGATCAAAGGGGTCTTCCGCAAGGGCAAGGTGGGCGCCTACAGGGATGTGATGTCTGATGAGGACGTGGCCACCTTCAGGGAGATCTGCGGATGATTACCTGCATCCTGTCTAGTTTCAATCGACCGGAAGGTCTGCGCCGGTCGTTCGAGTCGATCCGCAGGCAGACCATCTGGGACCAGCTGGAGGTAGTGATCTGCGACGACAACTCGCCGAACACGGAGGTACAGAGACTCCTGTCCAAGTACGAGCTTCTGCCCAACGTCAGGGTTCTGCACGGCGAGGTCGGCGAGGTGATGTACAAGAAGATCTATTGCACGTTCACCGACCTGATAAACCGGGCTCTGGACACCACCATCGGGGAGTACGTGACCTACCTGACTGACGGCAACGAGTATACGGCTCACGCCTGCGAGCGGCACAAGGAGCACCTGGATGGGATGCAGGATGTATTCCTAGTGTGGGGCATGGTGCAAAACATCAAGGACCAGAAGCGCCTTCAGTGCCCTGCGTTCAACCGGTTGCCCATGAGCTACATCCGGGCCGCCCTGCCCAGGAACAACTTCATCGACCACAGCAGCGTGATGCACAGGCGCAGTGAGCACCGGTGGAGCACGGATCCCCAGTCGTGGATGTATGCGGACTGGCTGTTTTGGAGGGAGCTGCTCAAGTACGAGCTGACCTTCGTCAACCACGGGCACCACGTGCTGGACTTCTACATGGATAAGGACAGCTTCGGCCGGTGCCTGATCAATAAGCAGATGAGCTTCGAGGAAACCATGCGTCTGAAGATGAAGGGCGCTGACATGGAAACCGACAAGGAGGGCAGGAAAATGAAGAAGGGCAAGAAGAGGATGGTGGAATACGCCAAGAACACAAGTGGCAAGATCCAGAGTGACCTTCACGGCAACTACATCGATCCCGAGCAGCTGGTCAAGCTGGACGACGTGATGACCCCCCGCGGCAACCTGCTGCCGGGGTTTGTCCCGTTCGGATCGGTGGGTGAGTACACTCCCAAGAAGCGCCCTCCGAAGAAGCCGCCGGTGCCGGGGCAGAAGCGTCCCGCTCCGCCCAAACCGAAGGTTCCGTTCGCCGGAATGGAGAGCACTGTGGAGGCTGCCCGCAAGAAGGCGGAGCAGATGGCGGCTGAGCGGCAGGAGCCCAAGGGAGAGGCCGTCGAGGTGGTGACTGACGACGAGAAAGCCAAGGAACAGCAGGAGGCCGCAAGGCCCGCAAGGAAGAAGAAGCCCGTGAAGAAGGCCAAGGCAGCGCCGAAGAAGAAGAAGGCCAAGAAGAAGGCCACCAAGAAAAAGAAGCGGAGCAGGTGATGCCGGTGCTGAACGTCGGGGCAGGCGGGCGAGCGGGAGTTGTCAACGAGAGCGGGAAGGTGCAGATCCTGTACCGCGGGTCCAACGCGGAGTCGTTCAACCCGGGTGATGTGGTGCCTGCCGACCTGGCGTTCATGCCGGACGGGAGCGTGCACCCGTCGCTGCTCGCGCCGCCACAGCCAGTGGCCAGACAGTACAAGCGGTGCGGGTGCGCCAGGGACTTGGAGGAAGACGATGAAGGTTGACACTTTCACCTACGGCCTGGGCGAGAATTCGGTTTTGGTTGTCAACCGGGCCATAGTGCACGGTATAAGGGACGCCGGGATCCTGCGGTACAACCACAGCCCTGACCTGGACAAGGGATCTGTGGACTGGACCGGGGTCTCCAAGATGAAGGACAAGGTGACTGCGGGCGCCGACGTTGCCATGTGTCAGGCAGGCGTAAGCCTGGAGGTGATGAACCGGCTGAAGGAGGCCGCGCCGTCCACCAGGATCTTCCTGCAGCGCGACTCGTCGCACGCCCAGGAGTGGCACGACCAGGTGCACCAGGAGATGGAGCGGTTCGGAATCCACTGGACCGCGTACGGCGACGGACTCCTGCAGAGGGAGACTGAGGAGTACCGTCTGGCCGACCGGATCACCGTGCTGTCCAGGTGGGTGCAGTCCACGTTCGAGAAGCACGGGCTCGGGGACAAGGCCCTGTACGTGGGGCCTCAGACGTTCGACCTGGCCAAGTGGCCTCACAGGCCACCCGTGGGCGGTGGTGTGTTCAAGGTGCTGTTCGCCGGCCAGACGGGTTTCAGGAAGGGCCTGTGGTACCTGCTGGAGGCCTGGAGGCGATTGCGCCTGGCGGATGCCCAACTGGTGATTGCTGGTGTGAGCGAGCCGGCCGGGGATAGCGCCAATGAGCTGAACTCCTGGATCAACCAACAGGTGAAAGACACTCCCGCCTGCACCGCGCTGGGGTTCGTGCCCCTGGCCAAGATGGCCAACCTGTACGCCGAGTGCGACGTTCTGTGTCTCCCGTCCGTTGAGGAGGGCAGCAGCATGACGGTACTGGAGGCAATGGCGGTCGGCCGACCGGTGATCGCGTCCACTCACGCGGGGGCGGACATATTGAGGCATGGGGAGAACGGGTTCCTGGTGGAGCCCAGAAGCTGGGAGCAGATAGCCGACAGCATCGACTGGTACCATGGCAACCGGGTTGTGTGGAGGGAGCATTGTGAGGAGGCGGCCAGATCGGTGAGGGGGCTGGACGTGCCCGACTTCGGCCGGCGGTACGTCGAGAGAATGACCGAGGCGTACAAGCAGATGGAAGGAGACTGACCATGGGAACCAAGATCGGATCGGCGGTGGCACCTCAGCAGCACGGGGACGAGCTGGACAAACAGAGGTCCATCGAGGAAAAGTACGCGTGGGAGCAGGACAGGGGCTGGAGGAACAACCCCACGTGCGATGTGCTGCGATACACGGTGGCCGGGGAGGACGCTGCTGCCGGGATCACCGGAACCGAGACCTTGGTCCCGAACCTTTCCGGCCTTCGGTGTTCGGTGGTGACGGAGATCAAGGAGATCTCGCAGAAGTACGGCGACGTTGCCATGGAGGGCGACCGTCAGTTCGTGCTGTACGACGTGCAGGTGGTGAGCACCGACCTGATCGAGTACGACGGCCAGATCTACAGTCCGGTCGGCGGAAGCATATGGTATAACGCGGCGTCCGGTCGCTGCGAGGTCCTGGCTCGTATCCACGGCGACGACTGATGAACATTCGGTAGAGTTTGGCGCAGACATGTAGAGGTGACATGTTCGCGATCAAAAGCAACATTCCGCTCCTGGAGAAAAAGATCGACAGGCTGCGGAAGCTGACCGATAAGGGCTGGCAGCAGGACGCCGTCAATGTGATGAAGGCTGCGGCCAACATG
>Ga0180438_10000343_pt1 | contig 92280 bp, 82 predicted proteins | sample SS_ome_12_FD_132455 | JGI IMG/M metagenome (GOLD analysis project Ga0180438, IMG submission 132455) | Hypersaline lake sediment archaeal communities from the Salton Sea, California, USA - SS_3_D_2 metaG | ecosystem: Environmental > Aquatic > Non-marine Saline and Alkaline > Hypersaline >... | reverse complement strand
TGGATGTCCGCTCGCGAAGCGACCCGAACCCAAGCGACCCGAACCCAAGCGACCCGAACCCAAGCGACCCGAACCCAAGCGACCCAAACCCCAGCGACCCAAACCCCAGCGACCCAGCCTCAAGCGGCGCGGCAAGCCGACACGGCATCGACCCAGCCCGCTCAGCGGGCGGCGCATTAGCGGGGCGCCGCTGGCCCGGCGCCCGGTGGAAGGGGTGGCTCGGGCGGCCGGCCCGACCTTTTCTGGAGCTTCTCGAGTGCCTCGGCGGCGGCCTCGCGGACCATCGGACTGGGGTCGTCTTCCGCCATTTCTTCCAGCCGTTTGCTCGCCTGCCCGGCGAGCCGCCCGATGTCGCCCAGGGCTGTTGCGCATTCATACCGCACCAATTCGCCCTCGTCGCCAAGTCCCTTGAGCAGAATCGGGATGGCAAGCAGTGTGACACGCACGTTCTTGGGCTGAATCTGCAACAAGGCGAAAATCGAGACCGCCTTGAGCCGCTGGTTGTCCTCGTTCAGGTTGTCCTTGATCGCGTCCACCGCGGCTTCCGCCTTGGGGCCGATTTTTCCCAGGGCGTAGGTCGCGCTGCGCCGCACGAGCATGTCCTCGGCTTTCAGATTGGCGATGAGGGCGTCGATCGCCGGCGCCGATTCCGGCCCGATGCGCCCCAAGGCAAACTGGGCCTCGGCGATCGTCTCGGGGTCCTTGCTTTCATTGACGATTCTGATCAGCGGCTCGACCGCCGGGGCCGCGATGGCGCCCATGCGGATCATCGTTTTGAGGGCCACGCCGCGGAGTTCGTCATCTTCCAGGGCCAGGATCAACCGCGGCACGACCTCGGGGCCCACGCCCGCCGCGGCGACGATCAGGTCGTCCGTCACCTCCGGCGAGGCCTTGGCGAACACTTCCTTCAGTCGCGGCGCGACCAATTCCCGCGGCGGTTTGAGTTCGACCAGCGCCTTCGCGGCGGCCGCCCGCACGTGGCTGTCGCCGGTAAGCAAGGCGTCCATGAGCGTGTCGAGGGCGCGGGTCAGGGCCGCCTCGTCGTCGGGATGCAATTTGGCCAGCGCCCAGACGGCGGTGGTGGCGAGAAATTGGTTTTCGGACTTGGCCAACTCTTCGAGTTTGGCCTGCGTTTCTTCGGAGGCCTTGCCCAACCGCCCGATGGCGAAGGCCGCGGCGATCTGGCAGCCCATCTCTTGGTCTTCCAAGCACCTGGCGGCGGTGGTGACGGCCGCGTCGCTGTCGGCCTGGATTTCGGCCAGGGCGATCAGGGCTTGGAGGCGAAGCGTGGGGGATTCGCTTTCGCACAGCGGCACGACGCCCGCCTCCAGCGACGCCGCTTTCTTCTTCATGTCGGCCACCGCCAAGAGGGCCCAGTACTGCGACTGTGGATGCTCGAGGGCCTTCTTGAGCAGTGGCAGCGGCGGTTCCTCCAGATCGGAGAGCATGTTCAGCACGCGCATCACCACGGCCGGGTCCGGATCCCTCAGCCCGGCGATCAAGGCGTCCAGCACAGTTTGGGGATCGGGCTGGATTTGCGCCAGCGCCTGCACGGCTGCGCGTCGCACCAAGGGGCTTTCGTCGCCCATGAGCTTGACAAGGTCGGCCGTGAACGGTTTGGCCGCCTCGCCGATTTTGCCCAGGGCGCGGGCGGCGTGGGCCCGCACCAGCGGCTCGTCATCGGCCAGGGTGTCTTTCAAGGCCGGAGCCGCGTCGGCGGCGGCCGGGCCTTTTTCCGCCAGCGTCAGGGCGGCCGTGCGTCGGGTTTGGGCGTCCTCCGATTGGAGTTGGCCGGTCAACTCGGCCACGGTGGCGGCCGCGGCGAGGGCCGATCCTGCCAGGATCAGCAGCGCGCTTAGCGCAGAGGCCCGCCCGATGGCTGAACCCGAGCGTCTGGTGGCAAGGTGGCGTGTCATGAAGTTGCTCCCGCGTGGAATGTTGGGGTGGCGTCTGGGCTACGGGATTCCCCCGCAGGCTTTGCTTCTGGGATGGTTGTATTATAATGCCGGAAACGGGGAACGCTACCAGCGTTGTGAATTTTGACGCCGCGGCGCCTACGGCTGGCGGTTGAACGAGCCGGCCAAGATCCATTACCGCCTCCCTAAACCCAGCACCGCCTTCGGGCAGAGGTGACATCATGCGATGGACGACGAGCCTTGCCATTGGTCTTTTTCTTTGCGGCGTCGGCGTCGTGGACGCCTCCCGTGTGGCCCATGCCCAGTGGGCCGGTCCCGTCTACGAGGACAACCGCGCCGCGACCGCGGGCGAAAGCTACGCCCGCGGGTACGCCGACGTGGTCCGCTCGGCCGGCGCCACCAATCTGATGAACTCGGTGGCGGCCGGCAATTACCAGGACGCCACGAGCAAGGCGATCGACAACGACCTCAAATGGACCAACACCTACTTCGAAATGCGGAAGACCAATCGGGAAGCCCGCGCCGCCGAAGAAACCCCGGCCCTTTCGCAGCAATCGCTCGAGCGTATCGCCCGGGAGCAAGCTCCGTCCCGCGCCACGGCGAAGGACGTGGACCCGATCACCGGCGGGATCGACTGGCCCGCCCTGCTGGCGACGGAACCCTACGCGGCCTATCGCGAGCAGCTCGACCGGATGTACGCCCAGCGGGCCGAACAAGGCGGCCACATCGGTTACGACAGCTCCGCGAAGATCCAGGACGTTTGCGGCGCCATGTTGGCGGAACTGAAGGGCCGCATTCGGGACTATCCGGCCACGCAGTACCTTTCGGCCAAGAAGTTCGTCGAGCGGATCCAGTACGAGGCCCGCTTCGCCACTGGGTAGCCGCCGAAATCCGAAGCACGAACCGGGAATGGGGTCCAAGGTCTTCTCGTGGCCGCGCATTCGGATCATGGAACGTAGGCGGATGCGAGAAGACCTTGGACCGCGCCTGTTCGCCTCAGCATGTCTACCCTCGTTCGCCACGAAATTCTCTCCTTCCTCCGCGCCGCGGTTCGTCGCGGGCGGTTGGCCAGTTCGTTCTTGTTTGTCGGACCAGCCGGCGTGGGAAAATTCGAGACCGCCATCGCTTTCGCGCGGGAACTGCTGTGTGAAGGGGGTGGACGGGTGGCGGAATCTGGCGCCGGCTCGCCCTCACCCCTAGCCCCTCTCCCAGAGGGAGAGGGGAACGCGGTGGCTCGTCGTCTCCCAGAGGGAGAGGGGAATGAGGCGGGCGGGTGCGGGCGGTGTTCGGCGTGCCGCCAGGTCGATGCCCGGTCCCATCCGGATTTGGACATCGTCCAAAAGGAGCCCGACAAGAGCGAACTGCGTCTGCGGCTGCTGATCGGCGAGGGGGATTCCCGCATGCGGGAGGGGCTGGTGCATCGCATGGGGCTCAAGCCCGCCCGCGGCCGCGGCAAGGTCGCGATTGTCGCCGACGCCGGTTTTCTCAACGCGGAAGGCGCCAACTGCCTGCTCAAGACGCTGGAAGAGCCGCCCCCGGGGGCCGTCATTATTCTGCTCTCCGCGGCCGAGCAGCGGCAGTTGCCCACGATTCGCTCCCGCTGCCAGATCGTGCGGTTCCCAACGCTGCCAGAGGCCGCGGTGGCCGAGCGGCTGCTGGCGGAAGAGCTTTGCGAGGATCGCGCCGTGGCGGAACGCATCGCGGCCAGTGCGGGCGGCAGCCTCGAGCGGGCCCGCCGGTTGGCCGCCCCGGAACTGGCGGAGATATCCGACGAACTGCTGCCGCGGCTTGACCGCGCGGACGCCACCTTAGCCGAGTGCCTGTCGCTGGTCCTGGGCTGCGTCAACGCGGCGGGCAGCGACGCCCCGAGCAAACGGGTCCGCCTGAAGGACATCGTCGCCCTCTGCGGGGACCATTACCTGGCCCGGCTCCGGGCCGCCCTTGCCGGGCAGGATCCGCGCGACCCCGACGCGCTGCTGGACGTGATCCAGCGCTGCCTGGAAACGACGGGCCACGTGGACGCCAACGCCCACCTGCCGACGCTCACCGAGTGGTGGTTGGATGAAACGCGACGGGCCCTTCGGGCCCGTTGATCACCGCTGCGACTGGTCTTCTGTGTGGAACCGCTCGAAGCGGCCATCATCCCCGAGCGACTCCCGGGTGACGCGGACCAGGGGAGATAACCAGTTCACCTGGTCGCGGATGTCGAGCGGGTCGGCGGTCAAAGGCCGGCCGTGGTGCGCCATTTCCACCGTCAGGATCAACCGTCTGGCGCCCCTGATATCGAGCGGGCCGATACGGATCGGGCCGTCGGACCCGCGGAGGAATTGGCGCCGGAACAGCGGCTGGCCTTTCTGCTGGTCGCGATAGACGCACACATCGACACACCCGCCGGGCCCGACCTCGGGCGGAAAGCCCAAAAAACTTTCGAACTGCTCAGACGCCAAGGGCAGCGACAGCGTGACGGCCGACTCGGCGTGCATGCCGAAGCCGCCGGCAGCGACCAGCGGCCCGGACACTGCCAGCCCGCCGGCGCCGTCAAAGCCGGCCGCCAACGGTCCGCCGCCCGGCGCCCTATCCACCCGCAGCGTCGGCCCCTGGGCGAACCCCCGCTTCTGCGAGCACGATTCGATCGGAAGACGCTCGGCCGGCAGTTCCTCGGGCATGCGAAAGGCGAAGCCGATCCAGGGCTCTTGCGCCAGCCCCAACCGCTGGCGCGACCACATCGGAATGATACTCAGGCCGCCAATTTGACCGCCCTGGGGCGGCGCGGTTTCCCAGCGGTTGGTGGTCTTGTCTAGCCGTCCCGGCGACACCAACGTGCGGGGAAAAGAGACGCGGGCCGCCGGCAGCCATAATCGCTCGATGCAGGCGGCCGGGTCGGTGGTTTTGGCCAGCGATACGGCGTCCCACAACAGCCCATCCAAGATGCCAGCGTCGCCGATGATGAGCTGATCGACTTCCCGCAGGTTCCGCCGCGTCAGCCCCTCCGGCGTGAGCGACAGCAGCGCATCTTCCACGAAACGAATGCGACCCGCTTGGGCCACACGTCCGTCGAGCGTCCGCACCCGGCCGGTCCCCGCGGTGATGACCGGCGGCAGGTCCACACGGCGACAAAACGCCCACAGGCATTCGGGGCGGATGAGAATGGCCTGCCCGTCAATGGCGTAGAAGGGATGGGCCGGGGCCAGCAGCAACGCGGCGGGCCGCTTTCTCTCGGCGTTTTCCGGTCGGAATCCGACGATTTCCCCAGGAAGGATGTCGCCGTTGGTCATCATCACATACGGCGGCTTCGGCTGGAACCGCCGCTGCGTGGCCACCAGGCTGCGGATCCGCCGAGGCTGGCCGGGATCGACCAGCCGCGTTGCGTCGATGCGGATCGTCCCGGCCGGAAACGTGGGCCCGAGATAGCTCGTGTCTCCCCCGAGTTGCTGGCCGACAACGACGCGGCCATCGTGGATCAGCGCCGCAAAAGGCGGGAGCGGCTCGGCCGACGACTGCGACCCGCACATCAGCAGGCCCAGCGGCAGCGCGGCCCGGAGGAAGGCCCGAATCCCAAAACCTCCGTTCTCGGGCCGGATCATGGACGGGGCGTTTTGAAAATGCGGTTTTCGGAGGGAGGATCGGAGGGCGGGGGTCAGGCACATTTTTCGGCCGCCGCGTCTCACCCGACGCAACCCATTTCTGGCCGAAAAATGAGCCAGACCCCGACCTGCTTCCCGCGTTTAACCCTTCTTATAAACCTCGTTTGGATCAAACACCCGCTCACCCACCACCTCGACTTCGCCGGTGGCGGGGTCGATTTTTCGGAAAAAGCAGCTTCGATACCCTTCGTGGCAGGCGGCGCCGCCGACCTGGTTCACCCGGATCAGCAGCGCGTCGGCGTCGCAATCGAAGTAGATCGCCCGGACCTCTTGCACATTGCCGCTTTCTTCGCCCTTGCGCCAGAGTCTTCCCCGGCTGCGGCTGTAGTAGCAGACGCGGCCCGTCTTGAGCGTCTCTTCGTAGGCCTGGCGGTTCATGTAGGCCAGCATCAGCACGGCACCGTCGGCGTGGTCCTGGGCGATGACCGGGAGGATGTCCGATTTACTGAAGTCGGGGCCGCTCATCTCTCCGTTCATGTCACTCCCGGCTTTCAGGCGTGTTCCAGGCGTGTTCCTTCTGAGTCGAAAAACCCCACGGTATCAAGTCGCCGCCGGGGGGACCAGCCCCCGCGAAAACCCGCCTTGCGGTCCTCCTGGGGGCGGATTCGCCGGATTTCCGCCCCTTAGCGGCGTTCAGTGGCCGCCGAAAGTGGATGCCATTTTCTGCAATCTGCCCAGTTGACATTCGCGCCAGAGTGATTACTCTTTACCTAAGCTACGCATCCCGCAGGCTTTCTGTAGCCAATTGGAATTGACGCAGATCGACCCGTGGTTGCGCGGCGTCCCTGGTTCCAACACGAGTCTGGAGCTGGAAGGACCACGGAGGTCGATGGCGCCACGGACGCTTGCCTTGCGAAGATAGCGACGGGGGTTCAGGGGCCCGGCGCGAACGTCGCAGAGGCGAGGTCCCACCCACAACCATGCGTAGCGTTTGCCACGGATGACCCCGCGCGACAGGCCGTCGCGCCGCGGGGGTAGCATGCAAGGACGGCCGAACGTGGAACTCACCGTTGCTTTAGGACCCACTTTGTTTGGAGGAAAAAAAGATGAGAGCTTTGATGATGGCTTTGGTGGTTGGCGGCTTCGTGGTGGCGATGACCACCGCCGCGGACGCGCGTCTTCACCGCCGCGCCGCCTGCGGCGATCCGTGCGCCCCGGCCGTGTGCGAACCGGTCGCTTGCGAACCGGCCGTGTGTGAGCCGGTCTGTTGCGATCCTTGCGCCAAGCCGCGCTGCGGTTTGCTGGCTCGGCTGCGCGCCCGCAAGGCGTGCTGCGAACCCGCCGTGTGCGAACCTGTCGCTTGCGCTCCCGCGGTGTGCGAACCGGTTTGTGAACCGGTTTGCTGCGATCCGTGCAGCAAGCCGCGTTGCGGCAAGCTCGACCGGATCCGCGATCGCCGCGCCGCCCGCAATTGCTGCGCTCCCGCCGCGGATTGCTGCGGCAGCGCTCCGGTGATGGAAGTGGCCCCGACGGAAGCGGCGCCCGTTGAGCCGGCTCCGGTCGTGGAAGAAGCCCCCGAGGCGTAAGTGTTCCGTTCGCTGCGGCCGCCGAGGGCGCCAGGCGTTCGGCGGCCATCCTTTCCCGCAATCGCGATTGCCCCTGGAAGGCGATTCGGGAAAGAGGCAAACGCACGGCGCCTGACGAAAGCCGGGCCCATTGTGGGCTCGGTTTTTTTGCGCGCTCCTGGCCAATCCCAGTGCCCGCGCAATCCGCTCGACCGCGTCGCGCACGTCGGCGCCCTTCATCGTGAGGGTTTGGAGTCGCGGCGTCCGTTACCGAATCAACGGCCTTTGGCGGGTCAAGCCGGGCGGGCGCCCCCGTGATCACCCTGGGCTACCGTCATGCCTCGGTCATCGCCTCCAGCGTCACCCGAAACTCCTCGCTGCTGATCCGTGAATTCAGCGTGATCGGGCCGGCGCCCTTGGGCCGGGCCTCGTCGTCGATGTCGATGGGTCCGCCGGCGCGGCACGCCAACTGGTCTTCGCGGCGGAAGAGCACCAGGTCCCGTGGCCAGTCGCGGCACACGATATGGGCGTTCGTGTTCGGGCCCAGGATGAGCGTTTCCGCCATCATCAGCACCGCGTCGGCGGTCGGTTGCGTGCGGCCGCGGCCGATCGGTTCGAGCCGGGCCGTGCCGCTGAGGCGGTTGGGCTGCAGGAAGCGGAACCCCAGTCGCTCGCTGAAATGGATTTCGTCCCCGTTGGAGAGGGGCGCGACGCCTTTGACCGGTTTGCCACCGACCCGCGTCGGCCCGACGGCGATGAGCAGATACCCATCGCCATCTCGGCGGATTACCGCGTGCCGGCGAGAGACGTCGCCCAAGAGCGGAACCGCCGGGCCCGGCGCGCCGGAGCGATCGGTCACATGCGGCGCCTGACCGAACGAGATTTCTTCCCCCAAACACACCAGAAAGCCCCCCACGCCGTCCACCCAAAGCTGGAACCGCTGGGCGGTCGGCCCCACTTCCCGGGTGGCCGCGCCGATCAGCCGCTCCTCGGCCTCGGCGACGGCGCCCCGGCAGGCGAGTTCATCGATCTTTCGGACTAAAGGGCTCATGGGAAGACGGAAGGATGAAGGCGGAACTCAGGAAGCGTTAGCCCGTGGCCCACAGCCCATGGCCGCCGCGCAGCGGCTCAGCCATGTCCACGCGCTGCATTCTCGCATGAACATGGCTGATTGCCCATCGCTGCTGGTGGCCTGGCCTGCTGTTACTGCGCCGCGTCAAGAGCCGCGTCGGCGATCGTGCCGGCCGCCGGCTTCGCGTCGCCAAAGTAGGCGGTCACCTCGTCCACCACATCGGCTTTTTGCTCGTCCTTGTCCAGCGGAATCTCGAAGGTCAGCTCGTCGTCCACGTTGGCCATCTTCTCGGCCACGTCGATGCGGGTCTGAATCTCCTGCAAGAGTTCGCGAGTGCGGGCCAGGTGGCTGTCGTCGAAGTTGAAGTCGCTCGTCGTCGCGGCGACTTCCACCATCTTCAGCCGGGCCTGCAGGTTCTCGACATCCACCTCGAGCTGCTTCTTGGCGGCGATCATGCCCTCCAGCTTCTGCCGGGCGGCCGCCAGGCCCTTTTCGCGGGCGTTGAGCACCTTGCGGAGGTTCTCCACGGTCGATTCCTTCGTCTTGAACCGCTCGAAGCGGGCCTTCAGATCGCTTTGCACCTGCTCGCGGGTGTACTCGTCACCGGCGTAGACATAGACCGGCAGCGACGTTTCGAGGTCCGTCTTCAGCCGCAGGATGCGACCCTTTTGAGCGGCGAGCTGCTCGGCGCCGGCTTCCACGTTCTCGCGAAGGTTTTCAACCTCGACTTCCTCTTCTGCGATCGCCTCCATGTTGCGGCGGATCTCGGGCTTCAGGTCCGCAATCATCTTGCGGGCCCGGTCGATCTCGAACTCGACAGGCACCTGATGCTTGAGCGAGGCGTGGGCCTTGTCGACGGCGGTCTTGCCGTAGCTGAGCACGTCCCGGCCGGCGAACAGTGCGGCGAGCAAGGCCACGCCGGCGCCCACAATCAACAGTTTCTTAATCATCTCGATACTCCTCACAAAAGGCGGCGAAAACTTCGTCGCGGGCGATGGGTTTCGCCGGGATCGGGCCACCGGCGGTATGTCGTTGCTGAGCGATTCCCAGGGGGGTGGGATTCGCGTCCCGCGGACGCCCACGCGGCGTCTGACAAGGGGTTATTCGCCGCCGGCGGAGCTTGCTTGGAAAGCGATTGCAGAATTTTGCCGCCGCCAGTCGCCGTTTCGCAGAGCGAGACGCGACCATGGCCCCGGCCATTGGCCGGGAAAAGCGACGCGGCATGGACAAAACGGGCTGGTCCACAGGGCAAACGCTCCTTCCCTGACCGACCCCAGTCCCCGGATCCCAATCTCCAGACTCCAACCTCCCCCTCACCGGGCCCGCCAAAAACCCGGCAAAAACAGCACCAGGATGGCGAAAATTTCGACCCGGCCGATCATCATCAGCACCACGAACAGCGACTTGCTGCTCCACGAAAAATTCGTGTAGTTCTGCGTGGCCCCCACGATGCCCAGTCCCGGGCCGATGTTGTTGAGCGTGGCCGCCACCGCGCTGGCGCTGTCCACCAGTTTGTGCTCGGCGTGCTCCGGGCCGCTGCCCCAGGTCAGGTCGGGCTCGAAGGTGAGGACGAACAGCCAACTCAGCCCGAAGATGAGCGAGATGAGCGAGAAATAGACGAGGATGTTGGTTTTCAGGTCGGCGTCTTCGACCGTGGTGGCGCCCACCCGCAACGGCCGGACCACGCGGGGATGGTACGAGCGCTCGAGTTCCTGGCCCAGGATTTTGGTCATCAGCACGTGGCGGATGACCTTGAGGCCGCCGCCGGTGCTGCCGGCGCAGCCGCCGACGAACATGAGGAGAAACAACAGTCCCTTGGCGAAGCTGTTCCAGGCGTCGAAGTCGTGCGTGCCGTAGCCCGTGGTCGTCATGATCGAGACGACCTGGAACAGCCCGTACCGCAGCGCGGAGAGCGGGTCGGTGAAGTCGCCGTACGCCAGACCGAAGCCGATGACAGCGGCCGCGGCGGCGAGAAGGATGCCGATGTAGGTCCGCCACTCGGCGTCCCGCACCATCGCCATCGGTTTGAACACGGTAATCGCATAGAGCAGGGCAAAGTTGGTCCCCGCCAACACCATGAACACGGTGATGACATAATCGATGGCCGAGCTGTTAAAGGCCCCGACACTTGCGTTGAAGGTGCTGAAGCCCCCGGTGGCCATCGTGCCGAAGGCGTGACAGGCGGCGTCGAACAGCGACATCCCGCAGATCATCAACAGGACGACCAACAGGCCGTTGAGCGCAACGTAGATGCTGGCGAACGCCCAGGCCGTGTGCTGCATCCGGGCCGTGCTGCCTTCCTTGGTGGGGCCGGGCATTTCCGTCCGCATCAGGGCCTTGCCGGCGGAGCCTTGCCCCAGCACGGCGACGAAAAGGACGATAATGCCCAGCCCGCCGAGGAAATGCGTCATGCTCCGCCAGAACAACAGCGAGTGCGGAACGAGGTAGGGGTCTTCGAGGTCGCTCAATACGGTGGCCCCGGTGGTGCTAAAGCCCGACTGCGCTTCGAAGAGGGCATCGAAGACGTTCATCCGTCGCCAGCGGATGCGGTAGCGGTCGCGGCGGTCGGCGGGTCCTTCCTCGCCGGGCAGGATCAGGGCGTCCGTCCAGCGGTCGTTCCGCTTTGCCAATTCCGCAAGCGTTTGGCCGGCGATATCGCTGTCGGTTTTTTCCATGAGGACGGATTCCGAGAGCCCGCGGGCCCTTGCCTGGGCCAATGCGGCGAGGGCTGCGTGCTCTTCTGCGGTGAGCGCGCCCACGTTGTAACCGTCGATTTGGACCTCGTGCTCGCCGCCGAAGACGCGGATGGCCGGTCGGCACTTCACACCGGCGAGCAGGTACGGAAAGGCGCCCAGGGCCGTGGCCATCGCCCAGGAAAGCCCGACGACGGCCATCGCCTCCTTGCGGTAAATGACGCCGCCGGCCCTGCGGCCATAGCGGTAGAGCGCCGCGGCGACAGCGAAGCTGATGACCATCGAGGCCAAAATCGCCAGCGACCCGCGGACTTCCGTGTGCAGCGTATTGATGGGCTCGCCGGTGCGGTGCCCCAGGGTGGGCAGAGCCCACGGCAGACTGAAGACCATCGCCACGCCAATCAGGGCGGCGACCACGCCGAGCATACGGGCAACCAGCGGGTAGTTCATGGAAAGCAGGTGGCCGCGGGGGCCAACGGTTCCTCAGACCGTCCAAAATTCCTGTCACGCATGCCGTCGATTATGAGGGCGGCGCCGGGAAAAAGCAGCCCGTCAGCCCGATGGCGCGGATTGCACGAACGTGCCAAACGGATCGATCCGATCTCCTACTCCTTGCTCTGCAACTTGGCCAATCCTTCTTGCTTGCCGACGACCAGGATCATCTGGTCGGCGCCGACTTGATAATCGCCATCGGGAAACATGCTCAGGGCGCCGGTCAAGGCGTTCTTCACGCCGACCACCCACACCCCCAACTCGCGACGCAAATTCAGGTCCAGCAGAGTCTTGCCGATAAACGAGTCGGGGGCGGCCAGCTCCATAAACGTATATTCGGGGCCGATCGGCAGAAAATCGACGATGTTGGGCCATGTCACGCGATCGGCAAGCGTGACAGCCATTTCTTCTTCGGGAAAGATCACGCGTTCGACGCCGAGAAATTTCAACAGCCGGCCATGCTCCTGGGTAACGCCTTTCACCATGATCCGTTTGCCCCCCAGCTCTTTGACATGGAGCGTGGCGAGCAACGACTGCGAGATGTCTTCGCCCAGCGCGACAAACACGCCGTCGGCGCGCTTCACATCAAGTTGGGCAAGGGCGTCACGGTCGGTGGCGTCGCAAATCACGCCCTCATAAAGCTCATCCTTGAGCGACTCCACAACCGATTTCAGGCGGTCGATGCCGGTGGCGCGGCATCCGTTCTTCGTCAGCCGCCTCGCGACAGCGGCGCCGAAGGTCCCCAAACCGATCACCATGAAATGCTTCGCATTGGCCATAGTGGCATTTTTCCAGTTTAGCCGATCATCACTTCTTCGCCGGGATATTCCACCGTTTCGCGCCGAGCCGACCGCGAGAGCGCCGCGAATACGGAAATCGGACCGAGCCTTCCCACGAACATCAGTACGATGATGATCGCTTGGCCGGCCATGGTCAAATGGGAGGTGACGCCCACGCTCAATCCCACGGTGCATAAGGCCGATACGACTTCGAACGAAGCGTCGAGAAACAACCCTTGGCTCTGGGCGTGCGGCTGCGACGATTGCTCGACCATCAGCAGCAGCGTGAGACCAACCGCAGCGGTCGCGGCGAACAGCATCACGATGACGGACGCCCGCTGCACCAGGCCCTCCGGAATGGTGCGGCGAAAGACGGAAGCCCGGGCCCGCCCCCGGAACACGCTAACCGCTTGCAGGAGAAGAATCATCAACGTCGTGACCTTGAAGCCGCCTCCCGTCGAGCCGGGGCCGGCGCCGATCAGCATCAGGAGCATGCTGACAAACAGCATGGCGTTGGTCAGCGAGGCGACGTCGACCGTGTTGAACCCGGCCGTTCGGCACGTCACCGAGTGAAACAGGGCGATGAAAGGACGCCTCCAGAGCGGCTGACCGGCCAGAACTCCGTCCCACTCCAGCAGCAGGAAGGCCATGGCGCCGATGGCCAGCAGCGCCGCCGTGCCGATCAGCATTACCCGTGAGTGGAGCGTGAGACTGTTCCACACCTGCCGCGGATTTCGCCGCCGTTTGATCCAGACGTCAAGCATCACCGGATATCCAATGCCGCCGATCACGATCAATCCACCAACGGCCAATGTCACCGATGGATCACCGTTGAATCGCGACAGGCTGTCATCATGCAACGAAAACCCCGCGTTGCAGAAGGCGGAGATCGAGTGGAACACGGCCCGCCACATCGCGGTAAGCGGGGCATCGTTCACCAGGTTCCGCACGAAAAGCGGCACGGCGCCGGCGAGTTCGACGACGAGCGTGAACGCCAATACGTTCCGCAGAATTTCGCGCAGGTTCATGGCGCGGGCCCCGACCGTTTCGCTGACGAGGGCTCTGGTGCGAAGGTCGATCCGGCTGCCCAGCGTCGAAATCACATAGGTGGTAATGGTCATGATGCCGATCCCGCCGACCTGGATCAGCAGCAAGATAACGACCTGCCCCGCCAGAGAGAAATCATGGCCGGTTGAGCGGACCACCAGGCCCGTTACGCAAACGGCGCTGGTCGCGGTAAACAGGGCGTCGAGCGGCGACAGCTCCGCTCCCGCCGCATGGCAGAACGGTTGTGCGAGCACGACCGCGCCGAGCGCAATCAAGCCGGCGTAGCAGATGGCGCTCACGCGGGCGGGATAGCTTGTAATGGAGGCGGAAAACTGGATCATTGGGGCTCCGCTGCCTGGGGAGACATCGAAGGCGTCTGCTCGGTCGATGGCGATCCCATCAGCCACCGGCACAACTCCGCTCCGACCAGAAGGATTTGCGCCGAATAGTAAATCCAAACCAAGAAAGCCACGATCACGCTGCTCGGACCATAGGCGGACGCAACGGCGCTTCGTGCGAAGTACAAACCGAACAGCCACTTTCCAATCTCGAAAAAGACGGCCACCACGAACGCCGAAACGATGACGGGGCGAAGCGGTGGCCGGCGGAACGGCAACCAGCGGTACATCGCGACGACGGCCACAGTTACCGCCGCAAACGACACCGCCTGCCCACCGGACTGCAATGCCGCAGCCCCCCAGCCCAACTCGGTTTCCACCCACTTCGAAAGCCAGGCCAGCGTCAAGGCGCCCAGCAGGGTTCCCACAAACAGCGCCCCCAGGAAGAGCACAATGGCGATGGCGACCAGCCGTCCCAATAGCCACGTCAGCCATGGGCGCTGCGGCCGCCGCTGGGAAAACCCGAAGATGTTGTTGAGCGATTGCCGAAGTTGCGCGAAAGTGAGCGACGCCCCCCACAGCATGACCACGGTCGAAACCAAGGTCACCAGCCGGCCTGCCTTGGCCGATCGGGCGCTCTTGATCGCGTCCCGCATTATTTTTGCCCCCCCCGGGCCGATTTCATTTGCGACGCGGGCGACCACGGCCCGCTCCTGATCGCCCCGCCCGAGGATCATGCCTGCCGCCGTCACGGCAAATACCAGCGTCGGCGCGAACGTGAAGATCGCGTAGAAAGCAATCGCCGCCGCCGAACGGGCATGATCGTGCTCCATCCAACCGCGAATGACCTGTTTGAAGAAGGCGACCATCACTGGGCTATCCCGTTGCTCTCGCCCAGGGCTGGCATCATTCGCCACGTTTGGGCTTTTGTTTTGCCTACGTCGCCGCTTCGTAAAGGAACTCCGCCTCGAGCAGGCCCTGCTCGACAATCGCATCGATAAAGCTCGGCAGGTAGCCCGTTGGTTTGAGGACGCCGCCGCGGCGGTTGAAGATGTCGGTGATCATCACGTCGGTGGTTTGCGGATGCACGCCCGTCACTTCCGAAACCTGCGTGACTTGCCGCTTGCCGGTGGGCAGGCGGTCGATGTGGACGATCAGGTCGATGGCCGAGGCGATCTGCCGGTGGATGCTGGTGACCGGAAGCTCGGCCCCCATCAGCATCAGCAGCTCCAGCCGCTGAATCACCTCCTCGCTGCTATTGGCGTGGATGGTGGTCATCGAACCGTTGTGGCCGGTGTTCATCGCCTGCACCATATCGAGGGCCTCGCCCCCGCGGCACTCGCCGACGACGATGCGGTCCGGCCGCATTCGCAGGGCGTTTTTCACCAAATCGCGAATCGTGTAGGCGCCCATGCCTTCCACGTTGGGCGGCTTGGCCTCCATGCTGACGACGTGTTCCTGGTGCAGCCGCAGCTCCGTCGTGTCCTCGATGACCACGATCCGTTCCTTGTACGGTATGAAGCTGGAAATCACGTTGAGCATCGTCGTCTTGCCGGAGCCCGTGCCGCCGCTGATGAGAACGCTGCGGTGATCGGCCACCGCCGCCCGAATGAAGCGGGCCGCCGTCTGCGTGACCGAGCCGAACTCGATCAGGTCGTCCATCGTCAGCCGCTGGATCGGAAACTTGCGGATCGTCAGGCACGGTCCGAACACGGCCAGCGGCGGGATGACGGCGTTCACGCGGGAGCCGTCGGGCAGCCGGGCGTCGACCAGTGGTTGGCTCTTGTCGATGCGGCGGCCGACTTGCGCCACGATCCGCTCGATGATCGACTCGGTCACTTTCTCGGAAATGAACCGCCGGCCCGACTTCTCGATGATCCCGCCGCTTTCGACGTAAATCTGGTCGCTGCGGACGACCATGATTTCGGTGATCGTCGGCGCCCGCAGCAGATCCTGCAGCGGGCCGAAGCCGAACACGATGTCTTTCAAATCCTTCTTGAGCGTGCGGAGGACCAGGTATTTTCGGAGTTCCGCGTGCAGGTGCGGGCGGACCAGGCCGAACAGCTCGGCGAATTTTTCTTCTACCCGGTGGATTTTCTGGCTCACGTCCGGCAGGGCGTCGAGCTTAAGCTTGTCGCGGAGGAATTTCAAAAGGCCGTGCAGTTCCGTCTCGCGCTCCGGGACGAGCGTGGCGGGGACGTCGAACTCGTTGGTGGTGAGCTGGGCGAGGTCGAAGATTTCCTCGCGGTCGGTCTCCATGATGAGCTGGTTGACGAGGTGGTCCCGCAACGAGAGCCCGCAGACTTCTTCGAGCAGGGCCTCGTTGGAACGGCTGAAGAGTTCCATCTCGCGGCAGACGTCCGCGATGTTGTTCTCCAATTGGAGAATCGCTTCTTGCGAGTCGGCCGTGTTCTGCCCGGAGGTTTGGGTCGCCTCGAGTTCGTACAGGTCGAGGCGTTCGAGCAGTTTTTTGTGGATGCGAAGTTCCAGGTCGGCCATCACGCCGCGGAGGTGGGCCTCCAGTTCCTGCCGCGTGATGGTGGTTTTCTTTTCCGTTTCGAAGCTGATAGTGAAGGGCCAGATGCGGACCTTCACGCTCGGGCCGAAGGTGACGCGTTCTCCGCCGAGGACTTCGGCGTCGCCGACGAGGCATGAGTTGAGCCCGACGTTTTCGAGTTCCAGCTCTTCGCCGATCTTGCGGACGACCGCGTGCCGCCGCGAGACGAGCGGGCTTTTGAGCACCACGTCGTTATCGGCGCCGCGGCCGATGTTGATCTGGCCGTTGTCGGTTTCGACGAGCGTGCGGCGGCTTTCGTTGACTTTGTTGAACCAGATGCGCATGGATGTCGGCTCGTACGTACGGTTGCGATTCCCCCGGCAGAGCCGGGGATGAACGGTTCCCATCGTTGGAAAGACGCTGGGGCGAAGCCCTTATCGTCGCTCAAGACGGCCCGAAGCTCAAGCGGAATGATGGCAATTCTTACTTACCCAGGGTGCGCTTCGCGACCCTGGGCTGGCGGGTCTAACCGCTTCGCGGTAACGCGTTTCCAATCGTCCCAATCTCTCTGGCCCTAAATCGGCCTGGTTGCTAATCTTCCGCTCCTCGTCGCCCGCCGCGGCTGCGCGCGGGCCGCGTTCTATTCGCCGGAAATCTACCAACGCATCCACGGGAGGGAACCCATGGCCGCCAAACCGTCCGTCGTTTCACCCAAGTCGCTGCTGGCCGGCGGGGCGCTGTTGGCGGTGCTTCTCGGCTGGCTGGTGATGGGGCAGGGCGTCCACAGCTTGGACGACCTGAAGCGGGTTTTTGCCGGGGAGGAAACCACCACGACCGCAACCGAGACCGCCAACCCCCCGGTGGCCCGCGCCGGCGAAACCATCCGCGTCGGTTCGTTCAACATCCAGGTCTTCGGCGAGAGCAAGCTGGCCAAGCCGCACGTGATGCGACGGCTGGCGGACATCGCCCGGCGGTTCGACATTCTGGCCATTCAGGAAGTCCGCTCGATCAACCAGGACATCTTGCCGACGTTTGTCGAAATGATCAACGAGAACGGCGCCCGGTACGACTACGTGATCGGCCCCCGCATCGGCCGCACGGTGAGCAAGGAGCAGTACGCCTTCGTCTTCGACACCGCCAGCGTGGCTGTCGATCGCAACCAGATTTACACGGTGGACGACCCCTACGACCGCCTGCACCGCGAGCCGCTGTGCGTGCCGTTCCAGGTTCGCGGGCCGGCGGCCGAACTCGCCTTCACCTTTATGCTGGTCAACATCCACACCGACCCGGATGAAACGGACGAAGAGCTGGACGCCCTGGCGGATGTCTACATGGCGGTGAAGGCGGCCAGCGGCGGCGAGGACGATATCATCATCCTGGGCGATTTGAACGTGGATGACCAGCACCTCGGCCGGCTCGGCCAGATTTCCGGCATCGACGTCGTCATCCGCAACCAGGCGACCAACACCCGTGGGACCGCCCAGTACGACAACATCGTGTTCCACAGCCGGGCCACGCAGGAGTTCTCCGGCAAAGGTGGCGTGTTCGACCTCTTGCGGGAATACAACCTGACGATGGAAGAGGCCCTGGAGATTTCCGACCATCTGCCGGTGTGGGCCGAGCTGAGCATCTACGAAGGCGGCCAACCGGGCCGCATCGCGGCCCGGCCGGACGGCGCGGCGCCAACAAGATAGCCGCTTGCGGCGAAGCCGGGTGTCGCGCTGTTTTCGGGCCGTCCGCATCGTAAAATGGACTTCGATGGCGATACGATTCCATCGGAGCCCCGCGATGAAAAGCCCCTTCCCAGGAATGGACCCGTTTTTGGAGCGTCATTGGGACGACGTGCATACCCGGTTTTGCGTCTATGTCTGCGATGCGATCGACGAGGGCCTTCCTCGGGAACTTCGCGCCCGCGTTGAAAAGTCGCTGCGCATCGAGGCGGAATGGGAAGATCCCGTGCGGGTCCGTCCGGACGTGATCGTGAGCGAAGAGCAGGACGCCGGCGGTGTGGCGGTGGCGGCGCCGCCGGAGGTCGCCGTCGCTCAGCCGCTGGTCATCCCGCTTCTGGACGAACCGCCCTATCAGCGTTACATCGAAATCATCGAACCCGGCGCCGGCGACCGCCTGGTCACCGTGATCGAGCTGCTCAGTCCCGCCAACAAAGCCAGTAAATTGGGCCGAGAATTCTACCGCGAAAAGCAGGAGTCCTATCTGGGGAACGTCAACCTGGTGGAGATCGATCTGATTCGCCGCGGAAGCTACGTATTGGCGGCGCCACAGGAGCAGTTGCCGCGGAAATTCCAAAACAGCTATCTCATCTCCGTGGTCCGTCCCAAGCATCCACTCAACGCGGAGGTGTATCCATGCTCGATGTGGGAACCGCTGCCGACCATTGCGATTCCGTTGCGGCCAGCCGACGCCGATCTCCCGCTCTCGCTGCAACCGCTCCTCGACGAATGCTATCGCAAAGGCCGCTACGGAGAGACGGATTACACGGCGCCGCTGACGCCGGAGTTGTCGGAAGAGGATCGACGCCGGCTGACGGAGGTCTTGGCCTGCCGCCGGACGAAAGGTTCCCGCCTGGAGACCTGAACCGAACTTCCACCGCAATAACGAGTTGCGCTAAAGCAAGAGCAGGAAGTGCGAGTCAATTCTTCCCACGCCGCGGGTCGTTCTCGGGCCAGATTCCGATCTCCTTGTAAAACTTCTCCGCCCCGGGATGAAACGGCACGCCGGAGTAGCGGGCGGCGTTGTCTTCGCGGATGAAGTTGAGTGAGCCGTGGGCTTCCGCAAGTCGCTTGCGGTTCTCCCACAATGTCTTGGCCACGTGGTAAATGGTGTCGTCGTCCATCGCCGCGCTGGTGATCACGTGCATCGAGCCGACGCTCAATCCCGCGAATGGCGCCTTTAAGTCTCGATATGTTTTCGATTCATCGGCCTCGGGGTCGTCGGCGTCGAAGGCGGGCAGCGTGATCGGGTCGAAGAACGGGTATTTCTCGATGAGCCGCTCGCGGGCCGCCGCGTCGAACGGGATGAAAACCACGTCCATCGTGCTGCACGCCTGGACGATGCTCGACGTGGGAAAGGCGCCGCCCAGGAAAACGGCGTCGGCCGAGCCGTCCGCCAACAGGTCCACCGTTTGCGACTGCCCGGCGTTGAGCTTGTCGAGGTCTGCGAGCGTCAGGCCGTGCTCCTCCAGGATGGGGCCGACAAACATTTCGAAGCCGGCGCCGGCCGGGCCGATCACGACGCGCTTGCCCCTTAAGTCGGCAATCGTTTCGATACCCGTTCCTTGCTTGGTCAAGAACATGGCCACGTTGGGGGCGATGGTGACCACCGCGCGGATGTCGTATTTCTTGCCCCAGCCCGACTCGCCGCGATAGGCGTAGTAGCTGATGGCGGAGTTGGACATGCCGAGTTCGATCTCGCCGGCCGCCAGGCGGCGGATGTTTTCTTGAGAGCCCTTCGTTCCGTTGGCCTCGGCCTTGTGCCAGGGGTTTTCGTCGGCGTGCTTCTCAAGCTGCTGCTGGATGGCGTTGCCCACCACGAAGAACGTGCCGCCGGTGGGCGCCGTGCCGATGGTGATGTACTTGCCCCCGCCCGACCCGCTACCCGCCCCGTCCGGCTTGGGACATCCGGCGACAAGCAGCGGCAAAGTGATTACGCACAGGGCGCGACCGCAGCGAAGCCACGTGGCGGTCAGCGCGTGTTCCGGATTTCGTCTCGGCATCGGACCTCCTCTCAAAACGGCAAGATTTCCGGGGCGTTCAAGAAACCCCGTGATCGGGGTTGTCTACACAACAGGCCAACCGCGTACCGCGCAATCATTTGTAACAACAATACGGGAGTTGACCAGGGAGTCCAGTGTCGGGGGCCGAGAAAAGGGAAGGTTCTCCTTCGTTTGGCGGGTCGCCCCGACGCCGAGATCTCGTTACGCTACCGGACATGGCTGAGCCATCCCCCGACCGCGTTCAAATCGTCATCCCGGCCCGGCTGGCTTCCACCCGGCTGCCGCGGAAGATGCTGCTGGCCGACACCGGCCGCCCGCTGATCCAGCACACCTGCGAGGCGGCGGCCCGCTCGCGGCTGGCCGGCGGTGTGCTCGTCGCCACCGACAGCGAAGAGATCGCCGCGGCCGTGCGGGCCTTTGGAGGCCAGGCGCGGCTCACCGACCCGCACGCCGCCAGCGGGACCGACCGTGTGGCCGAGGTCGCCGCCGCGATGCCCCAGATCGACATCTTCGTCAACGTGCAGGGAGATGAGCCGGAGATCCACGCCGCGACCATCGACGCGGCCATTGGACTGTTGTCGCGGGAGCCGATGGCCGCGATCGCGACGGCGGTCACGCCGATCCGTGAGGCCGAAAGCCTCCGTAATCCGGCGTGTGTGAAGGTCGCGCTCAGCCACGCGGGCCGGGCCCTTTACTTCAGCCGCAGCCCTATTCCGTTTCCGCGGGACGCCGCCGACGACGCGGCCTTACGCCGGCTGCTCACCACCGATCCGCCCGTGTTTCTCAAGCACGTCGGATTGTACGCCTATCGCCGCGAGTTTTTGCTGCGGATGCGCGAATTGCCGCCTTCGCCGCTGGAAGACCTCGAGCGGCTCGAACAACTCCGCCCGCTGCAAGCCGGAGCGGCGATCTTCGCCGCTGTTGTAAAAGAACACGCGGCGGGCATCGACACGCCGGCCGACTACGCGGCGTTCGTGCGGCGATGGAGCGACCGCCATGAAGCGTGATTTCCGCGGCACGATCCCAATCGTCCCCATCACGGCGAAACCGCAACCAGGCGGCGTTGATTTCGGGAAACCTCTTTGCGACGCCATTCAGAGATCGTCTTGCGTTTCCCGATCCCTCGCCTCCGCATGCAGGCGGGCTTCGACGAGTTGGCCTACGCCGCCCGCGATCAGCAGGCCCAGGCAGAAAAGCAAGAAGGCATAGCCTGCGAAGGCGCCGGGGCCCAGCGTGGCAAACAGGATGACCGATCCCGCGCCGCCCACCGTGGCGGCGATGACGCTGGCGACGGTAACGCTCTGAAGCTGCCGCGTGGTTTCGCTCTCGCTTCGCCGCCGGCACGAGGCCATGCCGCTGAAGAAGCCCAGCGGGCCCGCCCCGGTGGCGAGCGTGGCGGCGTAGGCGATCAGCGCCAGCGCCGCCGCGGCAAGGACGACGATGCTGCTCACGGCTTTGGCGTTTCGATCGCGAACAGATGCGTGCGATTGGCGATAAACAGCGTGCCGTTGGCGACGATCGGCGTGCTGTAGACCGAGTTGTACATGTTGATCTCGCCGAGAGCCGGGGTGTCATCGACCACGGCCTTCGAGCCGTCGCGGGTGTGCGGGAAGATCGCCACGTCGCCGTCTTCATCGCCGATGAACACGCGGCCGTCGGCGATCAGCGGCGAACCCCACGCGGCCGCGAACATGTCGTAATGCCAGAGCTGCTGGCCGGTTTGGGCGTCCACCACGTGCAAGATGCCGCTGAAGTCGGCGAGGTAGAGGATGTCGTCCTTGATGGCCACGGTGCCGCAGGCCCGGTGCATCGTCTCCTCGAAGGCGACTTCGCCATCGCCGTCCACATCCTGCTCGCTGAAATGCCACACGGCGCCGCTGTTGGGGTTGGGAATCGCGACTTCCCCCTCCTCCTTGACGACCGCCTGAATGCGGCGATGCGGCAGGACTTGCGAGTGGTCGTCCGCTTTCACGGCGAGCGTTGGGCTGATGTCGCCACGGCCGGACGGATCGATGCGCCACAAGTGGCCGATCCCCTCGCCGTGCTCGGGATCCTGCCCCACCGCCACGAACACGTGGCCCTCGTAGATCACCGGCGTGGAGATGATATTGTTGCGGGTCCCCAGGCCGGATAGCTCCCAACGGCTCTCCTTGGGATTGCAGTCGAACTTCCACAGCAGTTCCGGGGCGCCGCCGCTGCCTTTGTTGGCCTTGAAGCTGTAGAGATAGCCGTCCCCGCCGGCGAAGATCACCTGCGGCTGGCCACCGAGGACGCCGGCCGCCGGCGACGACCACTGCCCGTGGACCACGGCGCCGCCGGGGCGGTTGTCGGTCCAATAGACCTCCTGCGTGTTCTTGTCGATGCAGAAGAAGCTGGGGGCGTCCGGGGCGGGCAGCTTTACGTGGGATTCATCGACGCCGTTGCCCGTACAGACGAAGAGCAAATCGCCGTACGCCGTGACGGAGCAACTGCACATGTTGTGCTGCGAGACGCCGAAGGCCTTCATGAAATCGAAGACCCACACCACGTCGGCCTCGCCCTTGTCGGCCACTTTCTCTTCCGTGAAGGGGCCGTCGTTTTCGCCGTCGTCAAAGCCTTCGGTGTCGAGGCAGACGACTTCTCCCCGGCTGGTGACGTACCAGAGGCGTTCGCCCTCGACCAGCGGAGCGCAACAGATGCCCTGCATCGGCCAGTCGTGCACGCGGCCGGTCTTCAGTTTGCGGCTGGAATGCTGCCACAGGAATTCGCCGTCGCTCTCGCGGAAGCAGGCGAGCACTCCGAGATCGACCGTCGGCGGAAATCGATCGAGATATCCCGCGGCGTTGTTGGTGCCGACATACACCTTGCCGTTGGCGACCACCGGGTTGCCGTAGGTCTGGCTGCCCAGCCGGGAGACCCACTTGACGTTTTCGGCGATCTCCTTCTGCCACTCGCCCAGCGTGCCGTCGTCGTTGCGGGCGAATTTTCCGATCTCCCAGGACTCGGGCAGGTTTTGGGCGAAGGGGACGTTGTTGCGGACAGAGGTCCCGCCCCACTGCGGCCAGTCGAACTCGCCGACGCCGACCATCACCGCTACGCCGGCGGTGTCGATCAGGGGGTTACGTTTTTTTTTGCGGCGTCGTCGGCGGGCGGCTCGACGTCCGCCTCCTCGGTCGCTTCTTCGGCGTCGCCGATTGCCTCCTCAATGGCGTCGGCGGCGTCGTCGGTTGCATCCGCAGCGTCTTCGGCGGCTTCCTCGGTCGCGTCCGCGGCATCGTCGATCGCCTTCTCAACAGCGTCTGCGGCATCGTCGGCGGCCTCACTCGATTCCTCTTTCGCTTCATCGAGCGCGTCCGCGGCGTCTTCCGCGGCGTCTTCCATCGATTCCTTCAAGGCGTCCGCCGCTCCTTCGACCGATTCGCCCGCTTCGCCGGCGGCTTCCTTTCCCTCTTCCACCAGACCGGAAGCGGCGTCGAACACGTCGTCCTTCAGTTCGTTGTCGGGGTCGGTGACCGAATCGTCACCGTCGACGGGTGCGTCATCCACACCCTCGGCTTCGGTCGCGGGGTCGGCGACCACAGATTCGGTGGAGTTACCGCCATCGTCTCCGCTTTCTTTCGGCGGCATGCAGCCCAGCGGGGCCGCGATGCAGGCCGACAACGACAACACGGCAAGCCAAAACCAATTCGCAGCTTTCATCTTACGTACTCCCTGCAAAGCAAGTGGTTGGGGGAAAGGGTACAAACACGAGGGCCATTGTTTCCAATCCCCTCTGGGCAAGCCCTCAGGTGTCATCTTGAGGCGTCATTGTAACCTCTGCACGGGCGCCCCGCTACGGGCGTAGTCCGGCGGGTTCCCGACGCAAGCCGACGCATGGACTTCCCTTCGTCTCTCGAATGATACGGTCACCGTTCATGCAGTTCAACTTGTCGCCCAAGCCGAGCCGCGCCCGTCAGGAAGCGGCCCCCGCGTCCGTTAACCCTGCTGCGGCCACTCCCTTGCGGTCGTGGCTCAGTGTCGGTCGCGGGGAAGGGGTCGGGAGTCTTTTTCGGCCCAACCGTTTCGCCCGTGGGACTTCGACGACCGAAAAAGACTCCCGACCCCCTCGCGCCGGATGTCACTCATTGGCCGTCACCGAAAGATTGTCGATGAAAATCTCGGCGTTTCGGGCGTTACCGAACAGGCCCGGGGCCCCTTCGCGGTTGGGGGCCGCGTCCTCGGCGGTGAGCATCCAGTGTTGCGGCTCCGGCTTGTCCCGCGGCCAGACCTTGCCCTTGAGAACCGCCTTGTTCTCGTGGTTCTCGCATCGCATTTTGACGGTGTGCCACGTGCCGGCTTGCCACGGGTAATCGATTTCTCTGGCGATGCGCAGCTCCGCCGCCCAGGTGCGAATTTGAAGCTGCTGTTTGGCGCCGAGCAGGTCGATCACGTATCGCTGGCCGATCAGTCCCATGTCGGGCAGGTCGCCGCTCTCGGTCTTCTCGGCCATGAAGTCGGCCTGGATGGTGTAGTCCCTCAGATCGCTGTGGCCGAGCCAGCCGCGGCTGCGGGCGCCCTTGGGAATGTCGGTGATCTTGACCAGCGCCTTGTTCCCGTCGAGTTGGCGGACCTGGTTCCGGTAGCGGACGCCGACGAAGGTAATCGGCGGTTCGCCGTAGCCTTGTTCCTCGTTGATCGGAATGTTTTCAAAATCCCATTTCCAGGGCAGATCGGGAGCGATGCGGACGCGGGCCGTCCCGGCGACGTCGCCGACGGCGGCGCGCACGTAGGCGGCCTGATGCGCGGCGTCCGCGGCGGCGACGAACGTTCCCTCGCCATCGATTTCGCCCTTGCCCTCGACCGTGAACACCGGTTGGGCGCTGGCCGGTGGTTCGACGCGTTGGCCCCGGTTGTTGAAGAGCCGCACTTCAAAGGCCACCTTCTCGCCGGGCTTGATGAGCGCCTCGGCGGGAACCAACTGCACATGGGCGACGCCGGGCGACTCGCCGACCGGCGGCTCTTGCCGCCGCTCGGGCAGGCCGGTAAAGCCGCTTTCCGCCTCGGGGTCGGCGATGCAGATCAGCCGCAGGCTGGTGGGAATGTAGACGCGGCCGTGGGAGGCGATGGCGGAGCCGTCCGCGGTTTCGCCGCGCTCGAGCCGGCTCCGCATCAGATAAGCGACCTTGCCCGTCTTCTCGTCGATGGAAAGCACGTAGCTTCGCCCGTCGGCGGTGATGATGTAAATTTTGCCGTCCGCGTACAGCGGGCTGGCCCGTTGCGCCGTGCCCAGCGGGAACCGGTCGACGATCATCTCACCCGTGTCGCGATGAACGACGTACAGCTTGGCCCGATCATCGACAACGACGAGTTTGTCGCCGCCGACCACGGTGGGCGACGCCTTGCCCGCCATGAGCTGCGGGATGATCCACTTCTCGGCCTTGTCGGTGAGGTCGCCCGATTTCGTTCCGTCGATGGCGGCCAGGGCGCCCATCAGCGTGCCGCGGAAGTTTTCCTCGCTGTGGCCGGCGTAAACGGTGTCTTCGACGATCAGCGGCGCGACGTTGATGCCCCGCCGCGAGAAGTGGTATTGCCACAGGGGAACCCCCGTCCGCGGTTGAAAGGCCCACACGTCGCCGTCCCCGCACGATTCCACCAGGGCCAGCCGGTCTCCCAGCAGCTTGATCGACGGGGCGCTGTAGGTAGTGTCGTCGGGCAGCAAAGTCGTGCTTTGGATCCAGACGACTTCGCCGGTCCGCTTGTCCATCGCAATAAAACGGTGGGCCGGCTTCGCCATCTCGCCCCAGCCGATGACGATGGCGCTGGTAATCACCAGGTCTTCAAAAACGATGGGGAAATTCGTGCGGCCGCCATAGGTGGAGAGCGCGCCGAATTGCTCGTGCAGGGGGACATACCAAATCCGCTCGCCGGTGGCGGCGTCCAAGCACACGAAGTGCCCGCATACGCCGTTGGCGTACACGCAGCCGGTTTCCGGGTCGCCAACGACGGACGACCACGCGACCCGCTCTTTGGGCACATCCGACGTGTAGACGTTGAAGCGGTGTTCCCACTGCGTCTGGCCGGTGGCGGCGTCGACGCAGACCACCTTCTCGCCTTCTTCGCTCGTGCCGGGCCTGTCGCGGCAAAGCGTGTAGAGCCGACCGTTCATCACGATCGGCGTGCTGCGGCTGCCCAAATCGTCCCGCTTCCAAACCACGTTGCCGCCGGGGCCTCCGTCGGGATCGTACCCGGCCGGAAGGCCGGTTTCGCGGCTCGCCCCGTTCATCTCTGGCCCGCGCCAGTAGGTCCAGTCGCGCGGGTCGGGCTCCGCGGCGAGGACGTGCGCGGCGGTGGAAACGGCAACGGCGAGAACGAAAAGGAATCGCGAGAATCGGTGGGGCGTCATGGGGGCTTCCAAATGTGGGCTCCAGGGGGATTTTCTGCAATCTTAGGAGCCGGACCGTCATTTTCCAAGCGACGGGCTTTCTGACCGATTCCGGCAAAGCGAGGCGGGCTTATCAGCATTCGCGCGGATCGCGGGCCGATTGCGGCGTGCGTTTTCCGTACTACAATGATGGTCGGTAGGTAGGTATTGCGCCACGAGGCAGGAATCCGCCTCTTCTCATGTTCGAACCACTGCTGCTCTTGATTGCCCTCTTTCTCCTGGGGGCCGTGGTTTTAGGCCCGATCTTTGCGGCCGTCGCCCTCTGGCAAGTGACGTCGCTGCGGCGGCGAATCGAGGAAGTCGAACGGCGTTGGGGTCCGCGGTCGCCCGACGCCAGGGCCGGGGCTTTTGAGGGCGAAGCCGCTCAGCCCGGCGCTCAACCAACCCGGACGCCCGCGACATCCCCAGAGCCGGCGGAGGAGATCGCGACCGCCGAACTCGCGGACGGTCCTCCCAGCGAAACGCGGGAGGACGCCCGCGCGGGCTGGGACTGGGAAGTCTTCCTCGGCCGCAGCGCCCTGGGGTGGACCGCCGTGGTCGCGCTGCTCTTCGGCGTCGCCTTCTTCTTGCGATACGCGTTTGAGAACGAGTGGATTGGCCCGCGGGGACAACTGACGCTCGGCGCGATGGGCGGGGCGGTCCTGGCGACCCTCGGCGCCTGTTACGCCCGCCGCGGATTGATCGTGCTGGCGCAGCTCGCCATTTCCGCCGGGCTGCTGCTTCTTTATCTTACCGCCTATGCGTCCTTTGGCTTCTATCGCGTGGTGGATCAGCCGATCGGGGGCGGGTTTCTCGCGCTGATCGTCGTCGCGGGGGGCGTGCTCGCGGTCGTCCTGAACGCCCGCGCGATTGCGCTGATGACCGTGTTGGGTGGTTTGCTGGTTCCGCTGCTGATGGCCACGGTGGAGGATCAGCATGTTTCGCTTTTCATTTATCTGGCGGCCCTGTTTGGCGGCGCGACGCTGGTTGCGTATCGCCGCGATTGGCCTTCCGTGGCGCTCGTCGCGCTGCTGGGCGTGCATGGCGAGTTCTGGTTGTGGTTCGGCGAAGCGTACCACCCGGAAAAATTGGCGGCGGCCGCCTCCTTCCACGGCGCGCTATTCCTTTTGGGGCTGGCGCCGTGGGCGATTGGGTTTCTGATTCGCCGCCGCCGGGCGGGCTGGGTCGACCTGGCGCGGGCGGTGATCGCGGCCTATCTCGCGTTTCTTGCCGGATACGTGCTGATGGGCCACGACTACGACGCCTGGCGGGGCACGTTGGCGGTGGCGTTTGCCGTCGTGTACCTGGGTCTTGCCCGCGTTTCGTTGGCGCAGGCGCCGCAGGACCCGCGGCAGACGATGGCCATGCTGGCGATCGCGGTGGGCTTCGCCGCCATCGCCATCCCCATTCAGGCGGATGCCCGCTTCGTCGCTCTGGGCTGGGCGGTGGAGGCCCTGGCCCTGTGGTGGTTCGCGTGGGAGATCCGCCGGCGGGCGCCCCTGCTCGTGATGGCCGCGATCCTGATCGCTATCGCCCTGTTGCGGACCGCGCTATTCGATACGCCAAGCCTCCCACGGGAACCGTTTACACCAATCTTCAACGGCTACGCCTTGCCGGCGATTCTGGTCGTGGCCTGCCTGATCGCCGGCGTTTTCGTTGCGATTCACCATTTGCAGCGGGGTGGTAAGACGCTTCCCTTGCCCGCCCGGACGCTGGTCGGGCTCTCGGGCGTCCTTGCGACGGTGGTTCTGTTGTGGGTTCTCTCGATCGAGACCTACGGCTACTTTTCCGCCTACGCCGCGCTGCCGGAAACCCCGCCGGAAATCGCCCTGCGGTGGCGGTGGTTCGGCCAGCTCGCCCTGACCGCTCTCTGGGCGGTTTACGCCACCGCCGTGCTGATGATCGGCTTCGCGCGGCGGCGGCCACAGCTCCGCTGGACCGCTCTGGGCGTGTACGCCCTGACCATCGCCAAGGTCTTTCTGTTCGATATGGCCGGGTTGGACGAGTTGTACCGGGTCGGGGCGTTTATCGCCGTGGCGGCGCTGCTGGCGTTTGCGGCCAGACTGTACCAGCGGTTGGAGGTCGCCGCGAGGCGGACGGAGTCCCAACGATGGGCGCCATTTGCCAAACATCCGGAAGATGAATCCTGAAATCCAAGACCCATGAGAAGCCACCATGCCAAGCAAACATGACGTTCGACACCGCCGGATGATGCGAATCGCGGTGGCCACGCTCGCGTTCACGCTTCTCGCCGGGTACGCCCGCGGCCAACAGGCCGACGACTCCGAACGGCGGATTCGCTGGCGGTATTTTGCCGAAGTCCCGTTGAAAACCGAGGCCGTAGCGGGCCGGTACGACTTCGTGCTCACCCCGCCGGTGTTCGACGGGGCGCGAGTCGATCTGGCCGACTTGCGGCTGTATGACGCGAAGCGGCGGGAAATCCCGTATGCCCTCCGCGTCCGCCGGCCGGTCGTCCGACGCGAAGAGCGGAAGGCGACCGAGTTCAACCGGGCCACGCTGGACGACGGCGCTCGCCAGGTGACGCTGGAACTTTCCGACCGGGAGACCGCCGAGCACAACCAGGTGGACGTCCACACCACAGGGGCCGATTTCCGCCGCCGCGTCCGCGTCGAAGGAAGCGACGACGGGACCAACTGGAAGACGCTCAACGAGGCATGGTTGCTGGCCTTTCAAACCGACCGCGCCGACTTCACCCATTTCCACGTCGATTATCCGCACGCCCGGTACCGCCACCTGCGGGTGACCGTCTGGCCGGACGCCGCCGCGGAATCCGAACCCAAGTTCGAGATTCGCGACATCGGCGTGCGTTACCGGGTTCGCCACGCGGGCGAAATCGTGATCCGCGAGGCCGGCCTCGGCCACCGCCAGCCGATGCCGACGGACAACGGGCCTGGTTCGATGTGGCTGATCGAGTTGGGCGGCGTCGGCGTGCCGGTGAGCGAGCTGCGTGTGACGATCGAAGACGCCGATTTCGTGAGGGATTTCGTGATCGAAGCGTCCGAACCCTCGTCCGGCGGCGACGCATTCTATCCGGTCACGCGTGGTGTTTGGCGACGCAAGGCCGGGGCGGATTCCGGCGAGTTCGTCGCCAGCCTCGGCGAGGAAATCACCGCGCTTAGGCTGAAGCTCCTTGTCACCGATTACCGGAACCCACCGCTGAACATCACGTCGGCTCGGTATGCGGCGGCCGCCCGGCAAGTCGTTTTCACAAAAACCAAGGATGGAGAACCGCCCGCCGGGCCCGTGCGGCTCTATTTCGGCAATCCTGACGCCCGGCCTCCCCAGTACGACTTCGCCCGCAATCTACCGCCATCGCTCCCGACGCCGCCGGCGCGTCAAACTCTTCAATCGCGTCAGGAGAACCCCGAGTACGCGCTAAAGCCGCCGCCACTGACGGAACGGCTCCCCTGGCTGGTTCACGTCGCCCTCGGCGCGGCGATTGCCGTGCTCGCGGGGCTGGCCTTCAGTTTGGCCCGCGCGGCGCTGCGGCAGGAACGGGCCGCGGCCGCCCGGGAGTAACCACGCCGCCGCGGCGCCGCCCGCGATCGCCGGCCTCCCCTTGCTGACGCGCGTCGCCGCAAGCAGGTAGAATCCAAGCCAGCGACCATCCATTGGCGGGGCGTTTCCGCCGGTTTCCCCGTAACCAACAACTGCCGATGCTGCTTCAGCGCGTTGACCGACATATCGCCACCATCCTCAGCGATTTCCAGCAGGCCCGTGAGTTGTCCGATCATTGGCGGAACGAGCGGCTGGCCGAGGTGCTCCTCTGGGCCGCGCTGGATGAGCGGCTTGCGGCGCTGCGAGAAGACAACCTTATCGAAGAGTTCCCGCGGCAGATCGGCACACGGCTTTGGAACGCGGCCGGCGAGGAATTCATGGCCAAGGGCTGGCTCTGCCGGCGGGCCTACGAAAAACCCCGCGGTTACCCCGGCGACTACGCTCTGCTGGGCGCCATCGTCGAGCAAACGGTGACCGACGATCCCTGTGGACAACACTTCGACCGCTACTTCCTGCATCAGGCGGCGCCCCTGGCGGTGGTCGCCCGCACCCGGCTGGCGACCCAGGTCATCGTGGCCGAGGCCATGACGCGGTTTGCGGCCAGCGGACGGCCCGAGCCGCTGCACGTGATGAGCGTGGGAAGCGGCCCGGCACTGGAGTGCGTCGCCGCGATCGAGGCGCTGCCTCCGGAGAACCGAGACAAGCTGCAATTCACCCTGGTCGATTTTGATCCGGAAGCGCTGGATGTCGCCTCAGCGAACCTGACGAGCCTGCTGCCCGCCGAGCGAGTCCAAACGGTTCAGTGCGCCGCCACCAAGATCGCCGCGCGGCCGAAGCTGGCCGAGAAGTTTCCGACCGGCGATTTGATCATCTGTACGGGGTTGTTCGACTACTTGGACGACGCAGCGGCGGCGGCCATGCTGGCGCTGTTTTGGAAACGATTGAACCCGCGCGGGCGAATGCTCGTGGGCCAGTTCGCCCCGCACAACTCCACAAAAATATTTATGGAGTTTGTGACCGCGTGGTACCTGACGTATCGGACAACGGAGGAATTGTCGCTGCTCGTCCAGGGCGCCGGCATTCCCCGCAACGCCTGCCGCATCACCAGCGAGGCCACGGGGGTCGATCTGTTCATCGACGCGCGGAAGCCATAGTCGCCTTTCACATCGTCGCCTTTCGCTCCGCGAATGGACGGGACGCGGGTACCCGGAGAAGCCCGAGGGGGTCGGGAGTCTTTTTCGGCCAACGTGTTCTCAAATAGGTTGCCGGTCGGACCGAAAAAGACTCCCGACCCCCTTTCCTCCCTCCGGCGCCGATTCGCGGAGCGAAACGCGACTATTTGACCGGCGTTCCGAGCTCGTCCGTCACCCGCAGGTTGAACCGCCACTTGTCGGCCCAGGGGTCGGTCTGTTCGTTTTGGCAGATTTTTACCAGGATGGCATTCTCTCCCTTTACCAACTCTCCCTTGCAAACGTACTGGTCGAATTGCTCACCGGCGTGATACACCTCGTTGGCGCCGAGCAACGCGCCGTTGAGCCAGACCTTGTTGGCGTTGTAACTCGACAGCCGCAGTTCCACCCTCTGCGGTCCTTCCGACGGAAACACCGCGCGGGCATACGCGACCACGCCCTTCTGCTTGCCGAGAATCGCGTTGAATTCGACGAGCCCCATTGCGTCTTTCGCCGTGATCGAGCGCCATTGCACATCTTTGTTCTTCCCGTGATAGGCCGCGTCGGCGTCGAATTCCGCTTCCGGCGGGTAGGCTTTGGCGAAGCCCACACCGTTCACGTTGTCAAACGGGCCGACCACCTTCCACGTGGTAATGAATCCCAGCGTCTTGGCCAGATCGATCTTCTCTCCCAGCGATTCCAGGCCGGCCTTCGCGGCGTCGATTTGATCCAAATCGCGGGCGGCCAAGAGGGCGGTTTGCCATTGGCGGCGGGCTTTGGCCTTGAGATCCTGCGTGAAGGCGGCGTCCGCCGATGGATCATTTTCCACTTCCTTCAGCTTCACCGCCGCGGCCGCCGCGGCCGTCAAAAGAGCCGCGACCGCGTCCCGCCGCAGTTCCAAGCTCGGGTCGTGCAGAAAGCCCGGCAGCAGTTCGTCTGCCTTTTGCGGGTCCGCCTCTTTGATGATCTCGTAGGCCATCCGGCGGCCGTGGGGATTGTGATCGGTATCGTGCAGGTAGGCGAGCAGCGCGGCGAGCGGCGGCTTTTCACCGTTTTTGCGCGCGCGAATCACCATTGCTTCGGCGGTGGCCCGCAGCCAGTTCGCGGCGATGGGATTGGCGCCGTCCAGGGCCGCCAGAATTTTCGGAATCGCGGCGGTCGGGGCCCTTGCAACAATCGGATACGCCTTGACCGCGGCGGCATGGCCCTCTCCTCCACCGCGCACGGCTCTTAGCGTGGCGAGGGCGTCGGCGAATTCCGGCTGATCCGCAGCGAACGAACTACTGGCGGCGGCCAGCCCGATGAGGGCGGCAAGCAGTTCCACGATTGTATAGCGAAGGCTTTGCGTCATGGCGGTTCCGGACGGAACCGTTGCCGAGCCGCGACCGTGAGGGAGCGGCCGCAAATCGACACTGAGCCACGACCGTGAAAGAGTGGCCCGCAAATCGACACTGAGCCACGACCGTGAGGGAGTGGCCCACCGCAGGTTTGACGGGCGCGGCTCGGACGAACGAGAGCCGATGCCGACCGGCGACCGCGAGGGAGCGGCGGATGCGGGCAGCTTCATCCGGTGATTTCCTCGTGCCATCTCCCAAGAACAATGGACCGAACGCCACGCGCGCTTCGCCCGCGTCAACGGCCCCCACCAGACACAGGTGAAACACAGCAATGCCGTCGCGCCGGAGGTTGGTTCGGGAATCGTGTAGATCCGCAGGTCGTCGAAAAACGCCTCCTCCAGCGCAGTGTCGTTGTCTGCCTGGACGTGCAGACTGAAGGAATCGAGCGTGGTCGCGGTCGTCTCGATCAGGTGCGAGGCGGCATACGCATCATCGACAAAGAGGCTCACCACGGCAAACGTCCCGTCCGCGTAGTCCAGGCTGACTCCCAGCGTTCGCTCCGTATCCCAGTCGTACACGTTCGGCGACAGATTCCGTGGACCGGCGGCTTGATCGTCTCCGAACAGCGCGCTGCCGGCCATGTATTCGCTCAGGGCGCCGTCCATCGCGTCCATGGTGCCGCTGCGAAGGGTGCGTCCCAGCAGCCGCACGCCGACCAGACCTCGCTCTTGCCCGCGACGCAGGTCGACTTCCACGAATTCCCCCACGGCCAGTCCCCGCCCCAGGGCGCTATCGTGCGTCAGGTCGAGCGTCGCGTAGGCCAAATCCCAGCCGCCGTTCGCGGCTGTGTCGGCGCGAAGCCGCAGTTCGCCGCTCCCCACGGTGATATCACCGCTGGGCCCGCCGCTGCCGGATAGTTCCAGCGACCACGGATCGCCAAGCGACGTCTCGAACGTCTCCTCGTAGGAGAGGACAAGCGAATCCTTCATCCCGGCAGCCGGGGCGCCGCCGTCGGGCAGCTCGCGGTTGAACAACCGCAGATTGTCGTAGGTCGCCAAGGGTGTGTCGCCCGTCACGCCGCTCTTCTGAATCAGCAAGCTCGCGGTAGGGCCCACGTGGTCGATCACCGCGGACTCGAACGTCGTGTTGTATTGATGCTTGATATAGACGGCCGCGCTGTTCTTGCCGTCGCCGTCGGGATCGCCGAGATACAACACGGTGTAGCTGCGTTCGAGTTTGTAAGTAATCTGGGCGGAGCCCGTGCCATCCCGGTGTGCGTTCACTTCGAAATAGCCGCTCTGGTTTTGAGCGACCGGGCCGCCGGGGTCGGAATGCGGGTAGCTGTACTGCACGTCGTTGACGCCCAGACTGCCGCCCACGCGGTAGGGGCTCGACGCATCCTTCGCCATGCCAATATCCGCTTGGAAGAAGGATCCTGGCGTAAACGCCGTTGAGAAGAGGGCAGGGACCGTCGTAGCCCCCGCCCCCGACCAGTTGGCGCCTTGCGTTCCGGGAATCTGGACCTGGAGCTTGTTCGCCACAATCCCGACACTCGACCCGGCCGGCCCCTCGACGGCATAATTCGGCCCCAGATCGGCGCGGTCGAAGTCATCGAAGAAGGTCGTCGCGCACCGGCCGCGGTTTGTGCCGGAAACGGTCGTTAGCGTCGCGAGCGCGACCGCCACGGATGCGATACGTAGCCGCATAGGTCTCTCCCCGCGCGGAAGCAGCCCCCAACGATCGCAAGCAATGACGACAGCCTTGAGTCTAATCTCCCCGTCCGAGATTGCAAGGGTTTGACGACCGAGTGGGCGGCCTGGTTTTCTGGCCAGCAGGTGAAAGCCACCTTTCGCGAAGCGAAACGCGACTATACCGCCTTGCGCGTCGGTTGCGGCGCCGGCTCGGTGTCGTTCACCACGTCGAACTTGACCGTGCCGCCCACGGGGCCGCGGCGTTCTTGCAGCAGGCCCCGGGGGTTGCTCTGCATGAACGCCAAGCAGTGCGCCGCCGGGCCGGTCGAGAAGTCGCGGGCAAGCCGCTCCAAAATCTCTCGCCGCGGCAGACCGCTGCGGAAGATGAGACGGTAGACCTGCTTGAGTTGTCGCAGGTCGCTGGCCGTATAGCCGGCCCGCCGCAGGCCGATCGTATTCAGCCCGACCACCTTGTTCGACATGCCGTCCACCGTGACGAACGGCAGCACGTCCTGCTTGACGGCCGACTGCCCGCCCACCATCGCGTTGCGGCCGACGCGGCAATGCTGATGCACGCCCACGGCGCCCGACAGAAACGCCCGGTCTTCGATCGTCACGTGGCCCGAGAGCATCACGTTGTTCGCCATGATGGTATGGTCGGCGACGCGGCAGTCGTGGCCGACGTGGGTATTGACCATCAGGAAGTTGTGGTTGCCGATCACCGTTTGCTTGCCGGGCTCCAGTGCGACGTGCAGGGTGCAGTGCTCGCGGAAGATGTTGCCATTTCCGATCACCAAGTCGCCCAGGGGGGGCTGCGCCTTGATGTGCTGGGGCGTCCCGCCGATCACGGCGCCCTCGTGAACGCGGTTGCCCTCGCCCATGGTGACGCCGGGGTGAATGACCGCGTGGGAAAGCAATTCGCTATCGGCGGCGATCGTGACGCCCTTGTGGACCACGCAAAACGGACCGATGCGGACGCCGCTGCCAAGTTCCGCTTGGGGGCTGACGACGGCGGTGGGATGAATGGAAGACACGCGGCGAGACCTTGAGTTGAAAAGCCACGCGAGCCGCGTCTGCCCCGCGGCGCCAGCCGCAGCGGGCGGTCCCGGCGCACAGTCCGGGAAACTCGCGGCGAAATCTTAGAAAACCAAGAAAAGTGTGGCAACGCCGGTTTTGGCCTCACCCAGCCTTGCGAGTCGGCATTTCCCGCGGACGAAGCACCGCCGGCAGTTGGTCGAAACGGTCGAGATAGGTGTCGGCCTGGGTGTCGGCGTCGTAGTTAATGGCGATCGTCGCCAGGCCCACGGCCCGCGCTCCGCCGATCTCGGTCGGACGATGCCCCACGTACGCCACTTCATGGGCGGGCAGCGCCAAGCGGTCGATGGCCGCCGCGTAGCAACCGGCGTCGGGCAGCGCGGCGCCCAAATCGCACGAGCACGCCAACACGCGGAAATACTGCTTCAGTCCATGTCGCTGCAAGCGGGCCGACAGATCCGCGGCGGAACTCGATGTATTGCACAAGACGCCCAGCGACAGCCCCGACTGCGTCAGCCGGGCCAACGTGGCCGCCACACCGGGGAACGGCCGATCGCGATCCAGCCCCGCCAGATAGCGGGTCTGCCCGGCCGCCTGCACTTCATCCACCTGGGCATGGCTCATGCCCGCCGCCACCAGGAACCGCCGGAGCGCTTCCCAGTATTCGATCTGGCCACTGCATACCCGGCCCAGCCAGTCGCCTTCCCAGGCGCGGTAAAAAAGCCGATACCGCGTATTTAGCCCCATCCGCGTAACCAGCTTGAACAGCCATACCCGCCATTGGAAGCCGTCGTAGATGACGTTCTCAACATCAAAGAGCACGCCCGACTGGGGCGGCAGCGGCTTGGGGGGCGACGGCCGCGCCGCGCGCGCCGGCGGCAAACCGTCCATGCGGACCGACAGCCGGCGAGGCGTTGCCCAGCGGGGCCGAGGACCCGTCGCGGTGGGAGTGGCGGCCGAGAAAGCGGCCAGGCGAGGGAAACCGGCGGCCGCATCGCGGCCCAAAGACATAGCGCTGGCGTTCATCGGTACGCGATTCCTTTCTTGTACCGTGTGAAGCGATCAATCCAAAGCACGAATCCCGAAATCTGAAAACACAACCATTCGAATTCCGGATTTCGACTTCAGTAGCCCGCAGCCTCCACTGCGTTTAACTCCGCCATCCGCGACCGCAGCCGCGGCTGGTTCTCCAGCAAACCGGCGACTCTCCGCCAGTCCCATTCGTCGGGGTCCAGGGCGTCGAGAATCGTTTCGGTGTGATCCCAGTCCTCCTCACCTTGTATCGTCAATCGCAGATCGTCGCGGTCAAGCGGGTTGGGCAACGGCAAGTATTCCAACCGGAACTGATCGGAATACCGGCTGATAAATTCCGCGGGGGCGTCGCGGTCCGCAAAATCCCGCGCCATCGCATCCATCCGCCGCAGCGCCTCGGCCGAGATCCATTCCCCGGCCACGCCCAGCGGGATGGAAACGCATCCGCCCACGGGCATGTCGAAAGCATTGCTGCGATAGCTGAGATAATCGCACGTCGTTTGGCGAGCCTCCTGGCAAAGCCGGTCGATCAGCAGGCCGTCGACGAACGGGCTGCCCAGGGGCACGCGGACCAGGGCGTCGGCCCGATATTCCCCAGCCAATTCCAACAACCGCGACAGCCGGTCGGGCGCCTCGGAAAACAGCGCGGGAATATCGGGCGGCAGCGACCGCTGGAGGGCCCGCCCCGCGGACGTCTCTTCCAAGGATGCGACCACCCCCGTCAACTGGGCGGCCTCGGTCATGCGGCGGGCGACCCACTCGATCAGCGGTTTGCCCGCCAGCTTGCGGCCCCGCAAGGCGTCTCCGGCGAGGAAATCCCCGCTGTCGGAGAGTTGAGGATGGGCCCGATCCTGCCGCCGCACCGGGGTCCGCTCCGAAAGAGAAGCCCGTATGGGGGCCCGATTTGCCGCATTTCGGGACCGGCCAACCGTCGCCGCGTCCACTACGCCGATGAAGCTCAACATGGTTCCGCCTCAACCATCCGTTGCGCCGGGCGGAAGCAAGAACCACCGTGATCGCCTCCGCCTATCCCCTCGACGCGCAATGTATCGCGAAACACCGGCTGAGATCAATAGGAAAGCGGTTGGGAAAAACCAATCGCGAGCCAAACCTTCCGGCCAAGGGAACTACCCGTACTCCCAAAACCCACCGACGCGAGTAAAATGGAACTGGATGAAAGGCTTTTGCACCGTTCCCAAGGTGGAATTCGATGAGCGCCGCCGCAACCAGAGTCGAAGTGCATTACCCCGAATCGGATGGGATGCCGATGGCCGAGACTGATTTGCACCGCCGGTGGATGGTATGGCTGATCGATGCGCTGATGAGCCGCTACCGCGATCAGCGGGTCTATGTCAGCGGCGATCTTTTCGTCTACTTCGTCGAGGGCGACACGTCCCAAAGTGTCGCTCCGGACGCATTCGTGGTCCTCGACTGCGAACCTGGGGATCGCCGTGTTTTCAAGACCTGGGAAGAACAGCGGGTCCCCAACGTGGTTTGGGAAGTCACTTCCAAGCACACCGAGCGGGTCGACACGTATAAGAAACGCCTGCAATACGAAATGATCGGCGTGCCGGAAATGTTCTGGTACGATCCCACCTCCGACTATTTGCCGACGCCGCTGATGGGGTTTCGGCTTTCGGGCGAGGATGAATTGCGACGCCACTACGTGCGAATGGAACCCGACGCCCAAGGACGATTGCAGTGCCAGGAACTGGGCCTTTACCTGCAATTGAATCGAAGAAACGAGTTGACCATGACGGACGCGGCGACCGGCGAGCCGGTCTTGGCCGCGTATGAAGCCGAAGGTCTTCGTGCGGAGGCGGAATCTCGCCGCGCCGAGGCCGAAACCCGCCGCGCCGACGCGGCGGAGGCGGAGCTGGCTCGGCTTCGAGCGCAACTCCGGCAGCGCAGCGGCGACTGAAGTCTGGCGCCGCCTGCGGCCTCGGTTCGCTTCGTCGCGGCGACGCCCCAAGCGGCGGAGAGCCGAAAGCGGACGGCCGCCGCGGCGTGTCGGCCGCCCGCCCACTTTTCTTTACCCGAATTTTTTGACACGGCACAAATCTGACCTAGGTTTCATTTGCAGGGACGTGGCGAGGCGGTTGGCGGCGAATGCGGCCCGCCTTCTTGCCGGCCCTGCTGACAGCGATTCCGGTCGCCGTCATGGTCCTAGTTGAGACGGTTTTCCGGCTTTTTCGAAACGCTCGTTGTTTTCGGGAGAGCGGGCCGTTAGGCCTGCCGCCTCTCGTCCTCGAAAGGGCAAACCGGTCGCAAGGCCGGGACGCAAAGCCATTGGGCCGCGGCTAGCCGCGGTAGCCTGGCTGCCGAAGGGACGGCCGCCGAAACCGCAACCGTTTGCGGACGGCGCGAGTTCACTTGGGTACTGCTGCGACGAGGAGAGGCGACACGTGATTGGTTTCACCATGGGTTTCGTCCGGGCGCGTTTTGGCAGGCCGGCGCCGGGCATGCCCGGCGCGTAGCGCTTGGTCGGAATCCGTAACCTACGTTTTAACAGATGTCGCTTCGGCAGTCGGGATTCGAAGTGGGATTCCGGCGGCGACAACAAGCCACGAGGAGAGAATGATGAAGAATTTTGCCAAGAAGGTGCAGCGCTTCCTCGTATCGGAAGACGGCCCCACCGCGGTTGAGTACGCCGTGATGCTCGCCCTGATCGTGATCGTGTGCTTGACGGCCATTCAGGCCATCGGCACCAACGCCAACACCACGTTCAACGGCATCAGCAACCAGATCAGCAACGCCAACAGCACCGGCGGCCTTTCGTAGTCGCCGCCGCTGGCAAGCGTGCGGCGCTGCGACGCCCCACGCGTGCGTTCCACGGAAATTGGCCCCCTCGGCCGCCAAGGCCGAGGCGGGCTTTCCTCACGTAAAGACAGCCTGCCATGTTCTACGCCTTTCCCACAGAATCCATCGCCGACGCGTTCGAATTGCTGTGCTACGGTTTCACAGTGGCCGCAGCCGTGCTGAGTTACCTCGTAACATTGCGGCCGTAGTGTGGGCGGTTTCGAATTTCGGACATTTGGATTTGTTTCGAATTGCGAGATCAGGATTTCGGATTTCTAGAGTCATCTGAGCGCCGGGTTGGGAGATCTACCGTGTCCTTCACCGAAACCCTACGAACCCTGGCCGAGCATTGGCCCGTGTGGGTCGTGTCTGTCACCTTGATCGTGGCCGCCGTCATCGACGGCTGGGCCCTGAAGGTGCCCAACTGGATCACCCTGCCGATGATCGCCAGCGGTTGGATCTACAGCGTCGTCTGCGCCGCGCAGATGGATATGGTCTGGTACGAGGCCCTCGGCTGGAGCCTGGTCGGCACGGCCATCGGGCTGGCCCTGCTGTTGCCCGCTTACGCCATCGGCGGGATGGGCGCCGGCGACGTCAAGTTGCTGGCCGGCGTCGGCGCCTGGGTTCACGGCAAGCACGTCTTCTACGCCTTTTGCGTGTCGGCGGTGGTCGGCGCCGTGATCGCGGTGCTGATGGTCCTTGTCCGCCGGGCGTGGAAGAAGCACTCCGACCAGTTCTGGATGATCCTGGGCGAGATCATGACGATCCGTAACCCCGAGGCGCTGGCCAGCATCGCCGGCGAGCGGAAACCTTCGATGTTGCTTCTGCCGTACGGCATTCCCATCGCCATCGGCGCCATCATGTATTTTGCGTGGATGGGAATGCTTGTTTGACATTCAAAATCCGAATATCGAAATCCGAAACAAGACCGACACCTGACGACCGCGCCGCGGAGCCACTTCCATGAAATGTGAATCTGGGAAAAGCGAGCAAGCCCTGCCGGGGCAGCCCTGTAATCTGGATAAACCTTGCCGGTCGTACCGAAAGAAACGAAGGGGCGCCGCAGTCGTCGAGTTCGCGGTCGTTGCGCCGGTGTTCTTTTTGCTTGTCTTTGGAATGATCGAGTTCGGCCGGATGGTGATGGTCCAGCAGGTCATCACGAACGCCTCGCGGGAAGGCGCCCGTCGCGCGGTGCTCGACGGGGCGACCACCGCCGAGGTGACCGCCGCCGTGAATGATTACCTGACGACGGCGGGGATCAGCGGTGGGGACCTGGAAATAGCGGTCACGCCGAATCCGCCCAGTGACGCCGGTTTTGGCGAACCTGTGTCCGTTGCCGTCTCCGTGCCTTTCCATCAAGTTAGCTGGATTCCAACGCCAATGTTTTTGGGGGACACCCCGATGTCCGCCTCCACCGTCATGCGGCGGGAAAGCGTGCAGTAAAGGCGGAAGGCGGAAATCCATGTTTAGCCGCGACGCCGCAGGCTCGCGAAACAAAAAACCGTTTAGCCGCGACGCCGCAGGTTCGCGAAACGACGTCGAAAACCGAAAATCGGAAGTTCCGTTCCAGGAAAACGAAGCGCCCTGCAGGGTAATCCCATGAAGCCGAAAACGCTGATCCTGGTCATCATCGCCCTGGGCTGCGGGCTGATCGCGTCGATCGGCATCAGCCAGGTCATGCAGAACCGCGGCGCCGAGACGCCGCAAGGCGCCCAATCGGTCGATGTCTTCGTGGCGACCCAGCCGGTCAGCATCGGCGACGAACTCACCCACGAGATGATCAAACTGGAATCGTGGCCGGCGGACAAAGTTCCCCCGGGGGCGATCGGCGCCATTGAGGACGTGGAAGGCCGCCGGGCCCGGCAGCGACTGTACGCCGGCGAGCCGATCATCGAAGACAAGCTCATCAGCGGCAACAGCCTGGGCGGGGCCAGCGAACTGATTCCCCCCGGCTACCGCGTGGCCACCGTGCCGGTGAGCAACGCGGAACTCGGCGGCCTGCTGCTGCCCGGCGACCGGGTCGATGTCCTGTGCTACCTCCGCAAGAGCTGCGATATCCGCGAGACCCAAACCAAAACCGTGCTGCGGAATGTGAAGGTGTTTGCGGTCAATGACAAGATCGACCGAATCGTGGGGGAAGAGGGCGGCGCGTCGATCAAGGCCAAGTCGGTTTCGCTTCTGGTCAAACCGGATCAGGACAAGAAACTGCTGCTCGCGGAGAAGCTGGGAGAACTCAGCCTGTCCCTGCGGCGCGGGGATGAAGACCCCGCCGATGGCGACGACGGCAAACAGACCGCCGGGGACTTCCTGGGCGAAAGCAGCGGGGACCTGGTCGAAACCGACCCGCCGACAAAAGCCGGCGACCCGGCGCCCGCCCCCGACCAGAGGCCCAAGAGCTTCCTCGACTTCCTCAAGAAAGGGGGCGAGGCGGTGTCCAGCGTCGCAATGGCGATGCCGGCGGCGGAAAGGGATGAATTCCACATGGACATCATGGCGCCCGGCGGCGTGGAACGCTGGGGCTTCGGCCGCGACGGATCGCTCCCGCGGCAGGTGCAAACGCTGGGAATGGGGATGACCGCCCCGCCGGTCAACGCCGGCCCGCCGATGGCAGGCGGGTTGGAACCGACGGCCGAACCGGCGGACGACCCGGATGATTCCACCGGTGATGACGATTTGTTCGATGAAGACGACGCCGGTCTTGCCGCCGATTAGCGGAACGCCGGACGCTTTGTATGGATTGCGCACACGAGGCGGGGAAACGGCCCCATCCGGGAGGGCATCGGGGCCGCGAACCGATGAGAACGTAGACGGATTTTTTGCCGGCGGACCCGCGTTCGCCCCGAGCGAACCGCCGCTCCGCCAATCAAACCAAGGATGGTCACGGATGGAAACGCGCTCACGCAGCGGACGACAACTCCCTCTCCCCTTGGGAGAGAGCCGGGGTGAGGGTGGTCGGGCCTTGCGCGCCTTTCTCCTCCCCGTTCTCTGCGCCGCTTGCCTGGCTTCACTGGCAAGCGCCCAGCGGCCGCAGATGCCGCTGATCTCCGCAGCAGACGCTCCGCCCGGCGTCACCTACGAAGTCAGCGCGGCCTCGCAGCGGCTCGAGATGATCGTCAACACCAGCCGCATCCTCAAAATGAGCGCCAAGGTACCGAAAATCCAGGTGCAAAATCCCGAGGTGGTGCGGCTCACTCCGCTCTCCCCCAACGAAATCCAAATCGCCGCCCTCAAACCGGGCGTTACGTCGGTCGTGCTGTGGGATGAGTACGAAAAGGTCCACACGGTGGACATCATCGTGATGCCCGACGCCCGCGAACTACAGCTTCTGTTGGAGACCGAGTTCCCCAACTCGTCCATTCGTGTGCGGCCGTTGGCCAGCCGCGTGGTGCTGACCGGCTACGTCGATCGCCCGGACGTCGTCGCCCGCATCATCCGCATCGCCGAGGACTACTACCCGGAAGTCATCAACAACATTTCGGTGGGCGGCGTGCAGACGGTCGTGCTGGAAGTGAAGATCATGGAGGTCTCGCGGACCAAGCTGCGGCAGCTCGGCTTTGACTGGGCGAATGTGAACGGCGACGACTTCGTCATCTCCAGCGTTTCGGGACTGATCGACGCCGCCGCCACGGCGGCGGGCACCGCCGCCGGCTTGGGCGGCGACACGGTGCGGTTCGGCGTGGTCAACGGGGCCAACCAGTTTTTCGGCTTCATCCAGGCCTTGCGGCAATACAACCTGATCAAGGTGCTGGCCGAGCCGACGCTCACCACGATCAGCGGCCGGCCCGCGAGTTTTAACGTGGGTGGCGAGTTCCCGATCCTCATCCCCGGCGGGCTGGGAACCACCACCGTCGAGTTCAAAGAGTTCGGCACGCGGGTCGATTTCGTGCCCATCGTGCTCGGCAACGGCAAGCTGCGGCTGGAAGTACGGCCCAGCGTGAGCGAAATCGATCCCGCCCGCAGCGTGACCATCGACGACATCACCGTCCCCGGCCTGCGGACCCGCTGGGTGGACACCGCGGTGGAAATGGAAAGCGGGCAGACGCTGGCCCTGGCCGGGCTCATTCAGGAACGGACCGAAGCGGAAAACGTGGGCCTGCCGTGGATCGCCGACGTGCCCTGGGCGGGCGCCGCTTTTCGCCGCGTGAAAGAGGTGCGCAACGAAATCGAGCTGCTCGTGATCGTCACGCCGCGACTGGTGCATCCTCTCGAACCGGGCCAGGTTCCCCAGTGCGGGCCCGGCACGCGGACGACCAGCCCCTGCGACACCGAGCTGTATTGGAAAGGCTACCTGGAAGTTCCCAAGTGCTGCCCGCAGGGCGGCCATCCGACGGCGGGGCCGTGGGTGAATGATCCGTCGCTGCCGGCCGGCGCGATGGTCGTTCCAGGCGCCGCGCCCAATGCCTACGGCGGTTTTCCGGCGGGTCCCGAGATGATCCCGCCGGGGGCGGAGCCCGGTCCGCCGCAACTGCCCAGCCGTAGCGTGGCGCCGCCGCCCGTGACGCCCCCTCCGGCGTCCGCGGCGCGATGGAAATCGAAAGAAACATCGCTCGCGCAGCCCCGCTCCACCCCGCGCCCCGCGCAACCCAAAGGCGGCCACGGCTTGATTGGCCCCGTGGGGTTTGACGACCTGCGGTACTGAAGGGGGTGGTGGTTGATGGATGATTGATGATTGATGAATGCCACGCGATGGCGCGTCTGCGTCCGGAGTCCCCCGGACCCGTGCCTCGCGAACCTCATACCTCGAACCTGCCTTCCATGAGTTCCGTTCTCCGCCTCGCCATTGTCGATCCTGACGACTCCGCCCGCGAGTCGCTCAAGAAGATGCTGCTGGGCATGGACATGGTCTGGCTCGAGGCCGAGTGCTCGCGGTACGCCTTCTTCGCGGACGTGGTGGCCCAAACCACGCCGGACGTCGGCGTCGTCGCGCTCGACAAAGACCCCGACGAGGCCCTTCGGCTGATTTCGCTGCTTGCGGCCAACTCGCCCGACACCGCCATCCTGGCCACCAGCAGCAAGAGCGACGGTGATCTGATCCTTCGGACGATTCGGGCCGGCGCCAAGGAATTCCTCACGCAGCCGCTGCGGATCGAGGACGCCGTCGGCGCCCTGGAACGGATCGGCCAGATTCGCTTCGGTCACAAAGAGGGCAAGACCCGCGGCTGCAAGGTGATCTCCGTGTGCGGGGCGACCGGCGGGGTGGGGACCACCAGCGTGGCGGTAAACCTCGGCTGCGAGCTGGCCAGCCGGGAAGGCAACTCGGCCGCCCTGGTCGATCTCGACCTGGCCCTGGGGGACGCCGACGTCTTTCTCGACACCATTCCCGATTACACGCTGCTCGACGTCGCCCAAAACATCGCGAGGCTCGACTTCGCGCTCTTGAAAAAATCGCTCACGAAACATTCCTCCGGCCTGTATCTGCTGCCCCGCCCGGTACAGTTGCAGGATGTTTCGATGATCTCGCCGGACGACATCAACCGGGTCATCGGCCTGATGCGGGCGTCCTTTTCGCACCTGATTTTGGACCTCTCGAAGTCGTATTCCGAGGTCGATCACGCGGCGCTCAAGGCGTCGGACCATATCCTGAGCGTCATCCAACTCGATTTGCCGTGCCTTCGCAACGTGGTGCGGCTGATGATGTCGTTCGAGGAAGACGACCAGCTCAAGGAGCGAACGAAGATACTCGTCAACCGCGCCGGGCTCGATGGCGGACAGATCAGCCTGAAGAAGGCCCAGGAGACCATCGGGCGGCAGATCTTCTGGCAGATCCCCAACGACTACCGCGTGATGAGCGAGGTGCGAAACAACGGCGTGCCGCTGATCGAACATGCCCCGCGGGCCAGCGTCACGCAGTCGTTCGCCGGGCTGGCCGACGCCCTTGCCGGCCGCGGCAAAGAGAGCGACGAGGAGAAGGGCGTCAGCCGCTGGCTTCGCCTGTGGAGCGGCAAGAGCAAGGGGAAGGAAGCACCCGCCACGCGATAGCCCTGACCACTGGTCAGGGCTATCGACGACTCCTCGATTGAGCCCCGCCCGAAATCCCTCTAAAATCCGCCTTTCGCTTCCCGTCCCTTTTTTGGCGCAAGGCGGGGCCGCATGGCCAAGGCAGACTACAAGAGTTCCGGCGTCGATCTCGACACGTACCAGGAGGCCATGCGGCGGCTTCCGGCCCTCATCCGCCGCACGCACAGCCCCCGCGTGTTGCCGCTGGAGGGCGGGTTCGCGGGCCTCTTCAAGCTCGATTTCGACGGCGGCCTTTTTTCCCGCAACTACGACGACCCCGTGTTGGTGGCCGGCTCCGACGGCGTGGGAACCAAGCTCCGCGTCGCCCAGTTGGCCGGCCGGCACGATACCATCGGCATCGACCTGGTGGCGATGTGCGTGAACGACGTGATTTGCTGCGGGGCGGAGCCGCTTTTCTTCCTCGATTACGTGGCGATGTCCCACGACGATCCCGAGCGGCTTGCGCAAATCGTCCGCGGCGTCAGCGACGGCTGCCTCATCGCCGACTGCGCCTTGATCGGCGGTGAGACGGCCATCATGCCGGACCTGTACCAGCGTGGCGACTACGACCTGGCCGGCTTCTGCGTCGGTGTGGCCGAGCGGAACGCCGTGATCGACGGCAAGGCGGTGACCGTTGGCGACGCGATCATCGGCGTCGCCTCGTCGGGGCTGCATTCCAACGGCTTCAGCCTGGTTCGCAAGGTGGTGTTCGAGATCGCCGGGTTGTCCGTGGCCGACCATGTGGAGGAACTCGGCGGCGCCGTCGGCGAAACGCTTCTCACCCCGACCACCATCTACGCCACGCCCGTCCGCCGCATCCTCGGGCACTACCGCCGCAAGAACGTGGTCCACGCCATCGCCCATATCACCGGCGGCGGGTTACGCGAAAACCTGTCCCGAGTATTGCCCCGCGGCGTTGAGGCGAACATCGACCGCACGGCCTGGACCGTTCCCGCGGTCTTTGCCTGGCTGGAGCGGCTCGGAGAAATCGAGCCGGCCGAGATGGACCGCGTCTTCAACCTGGGCGTGGGGCTCGTCCTGGTGGTCAGCCCCTATTACGCCGAAAGCATCCGCAGCCAACTCGCCGCCCTCGGCCTGACGAGTTGGCAGATCGGCGAAATCGTGGCGAACCAGCCCCGAAGCGGCGACAGCGCTTAGCCGCGGGCGTGAGCCCCTGGGAAACACGGCGCGGCGCACGACGAAACCACGAAGCGGCGACAGGGACGGGCGAGAGCTCATGTGGTTCAGCGTATTCCGGGGCAGTCGCCGGGCCCTGCGTTCGTAGGATTGAATCTATTGAAGCCAACTCGTGGCATGAAGTGAGGTTCCGGGAATTCCCCCTAAGAATCGGCGAGGGTCCAACCATGACGCTGTCCATCACCGGCCATTTCGACGGCGCCGTAATCATTCCGGACGAACCGGTCCAGATCCCGAGTGGCCAACGCGTTGTGCTGGAAATCCGTTCGGTCGATGCGCCCTCGGCGCCTTTTGCCGATCTGGCCCAGTTCGCCGCCGACCTGCCCGAGGCGCCATCGGACCTTGCCGGCCAGCACGATCACTATCTCTATGGCGCGCCGAAGCAATGAATGTAGCGCCTCGGGACGTGTTTGCCGATACGGCGTTTTGATTGGCGTTGGTGGTACGTCAGGATGAACACCATTCCCGCGCGCAAGCTTGGGCGTCGCGCATCGAAGGCGGCATGACCACCACCACGGCCGTCATCCAGGAAACGGCCAACGCGCTGGCCCGACCCGCCTGGCGAGCGCATGCCATTCGGCTGATCTCGCATCTTCGAAAACGCGATGACGTCGAGATCGTCCATGTCGACCCCGCGTTGTTCGACCGTGGCTGGGACCTTTATTGCATCCGCGCGGACAAGAGTTGGGGCTTGGTCGACTGCATTTCGTTTGCGGCGATGGAGCAGCGTGGACTCGCGATTGCGTTGACGACGGACCGCCATTTCGAGCAGGCGGGATATCGGGCGTTGCTTCTGGAAGCACCGGCCAACGAGTAGCGCTTCGGCGACGCCCCAATCGGCTTCGGTCAGCCGCGGATGCGCAAGAACGCCGTGGAGGCTTTGCGGCGAATGTTTCGGCGCCGCAGCGCCGGGGCTTCAAGCCCCGGCCATTGGCCGGGGAGAGCGGCGCCGCAACGGCGAAACGCGCAAGATTGCGGGACAACGGCCCGACCCCTGACCACTGGTCAGGGCTAATACGGAACAAAAGGGGCACGCTCGTCGACGAAACCACCGGTGGAGAAGGAACCGCCCGCTCCCCACCCCTTCCTTTCTCTGGGTTACTCAATCCCCCGCCGCTTGCATTCGCTTGGTCTCGTCCGCGAATCGTCGATAGCGCTGATCGTACAGGTCCGTCAGTTCCGCCTGGGGCTGCCAGGTGGTCGCGGCGCCCACCGTTTGGCTCTTGGCGAAGTCGGAGAGCGAGCCGGGGTCCTGGCCCGACTGCTTCGCCACCATGTACGCCCCGAGGATGGCGGCGCCCTTGGCCGTCCCTTCTTCGTCGCCGGTGCGGCCGGTGACAGGGACGCCGAGGATGTTGGCGAAGAGCTGCGGGGCGAAGCCGCCTTTGCTCTTAAGCGCCCCGCCCGTGAGAATCACGCCTCGCAAGTCGCCGATCTTCGGCCGAAGCTGCTCGATGCCGTACCGCATCGTCAGGCAGGGGGCCTCGAGCAGCAGCCGGGCCATCACGCCCGGGTTGCCGGGAAGCTCGATGCCGGCGCCGACGAGCCGGGCCCGGGCGTGCGGCAGTTCCGTCACGTTCTCGCCCTGGAAGAAGCCCATCAGCAACGCCCCATAGCAATCGGCGGGCGTTTCGACGGCGAGGTCGGTCAAGAGGTCGGCGGTTTCGCCAAAGCCCTTGCCGCCAAGCTGCGAAAGTCCCTGCACGTACTGGGCAAAGCCGATCGTCCCGTTGCGGGCACAAACCATGAGCATGGTGAGCCGGTCGGGCGTTTCCAGGACGTTGATCGTTTCGCTCTCGGCGACCATCTTGGCCCGGCACGGCAGGTTGCCGGTGAACGACGTGCCGGCGGAAAGGGCCAGTTCCAGCTCGCCCGCCGCCGCGGCGACAAACGTCGTTTGCTGGTCGCCCTCTGGGGCCGCGACGGGAATGCCCTCGGGCAACCCGCCGAGAATCTCGCTCCCGCGGGCATTCAGCCGACCCGCGACTTCTCCGGCGGGGATCACCTTGGGCACAAGCCGCTCGAGCCGCGTGAACCGATTGCCGGTGGCGGTGTCGATCTTGCGGAGTTTTTCGCGGTCGATTTGCCCATCTGGCCCGAGATTGCCGAACATGCCGGTCGCGTCGCCGCAGCCGACGGCCCACTGGCCGGTAAGGTCGTGCAGTAGCGAGCCCGAGGTGACGTTCACCCCCGTCGCTTGTTTCCATTCTTCCGGGTCCGATTTCATGCGGGCCAGGATGTGGCTGCCGGTCCAGCGGCTGGGGATGTGTTCGCCGAAGAGATTCTTCAGTTCCTTGCTCTCGGCGACGCCTCGGGGATCGTTCCACATATCGCAGCCGAAGGGCTTACTTCCGTCCGCCGCCCGCCGCACCATGCAGTGCATGTGGCCGGTCACGCCGATCCCGGCGACGGTTTTCAGTTCGCCGGCGTCGGTATCCGCCAGATTCTTTCGCAACAGGACCATTGCCTGCCGCAAGGCGTCGGTCCACCAGTCGGCGTATTGCTCCAATCGGCCGTCGGGCAAGCCGGGGATGCAATCGGCCTGGTACGGGGCCTCGCCGATTCCAAGAATCGCCTTCCGCTCGGGACACCACAGGACGACGGAAAGCCCCTGGGTGCCGGCGTCAATGGCCAGGACTTCGTCGCCCGTCAGTTCACGCGCCATAACCAACTCCGCATTGCGTATTCGAGGATGGGGTCGACCGGTATCAAGCGCCCGTTTCCGTCAGTTCCGCCGGATGCAGACTGAGGTACTCTCGAACTTCCAATTGCATCCAAAACACGCTCGCCCCAAAATGGTCCTGGGCGGAACCGTGGTCCGCGAACAGCAACCTCGCGGCGCCGGCGAGCGATCCCATGTCGAAATTATCATCCATAATCATGAAGACGTCTACATCGTTAGCGTCTTCCAGCGTGAGTTCAGCGCGGTTTGCGCGCATGTTGAAATCCGAAATCCGAATCTCGAAATTCGAAACAAATTCGAAGCACGAATGACCGAAATTCAAAACCGCTGCCCATACAAAGAAGCGAATGGGGGCGGGCTCAATAATGCGGCGTGGGCGGGCGGTAGTTGCTCAGGTCCACGGAGCGGAACCAGTCAATCGTCTTGGCGAGACCCGCTTCCAGCGAAGTGGTCGGCTGCCAGCCCAACCGTTTTTTGGCGAGCGAGATGTCCGGACGCCGCCGCGCCGGATCGTCGGCGGGCAGCGGCTCGTACACCATTCCTCCCTTCGACCCCGTTTGCCGCAGCGCCTCCTCGGCCAACTGCTTGATCGTGAATTCCACCGGGTTGCCGAGATTCACCGGCCCGTGGAAATCGTCCGGCCCGTCCATCATGCGGATCATCCCTTCCACGAGGTCGTCGCGGTAACAGAAGGAGCGTGTCTGCGAGCCGTCGCCGTAGATCGTGATGTCTTCGTTCGCCAGGGCCTGGCGAATGAAGTTCGACACGACTCGCCCGTCAAACGGGTGCATTCGCGGCCCGTACGTGTTGAAGATGCGGACGATGCGTATGTTCAGCCGGTTCGAGCGGTGGTAGTCGATAAACAGCGTCTCGGCGGCCCGCTTGCCTTCATCGTAGCAGGCCCGCGGGCCGAGCGTGTTGACGCTGCCGCGGTAGGACTCGGGCTGCGGGTGCACCTCGGGATCGCCGTAGACCTCGCTGGTGGAAGCCTGGAGGATTTTCGCGCGGCAGCGTTTGGCGATGCCGAGCGAGTTGATGGCGCCGAGAACCGACGTCTTGATCGTCTTGATGGGGTTGTACTGGTAGTGTCCCGGAGCGGCGGGGCAGGCGAGGTTGTAGATCTCGTCGACCTCGAGCCAGATGGGATGAATGATGTCGTGGCGGATCAGCTCGAAATTGTGATAATCAAGCAGGTGGGCCACGTTCGTCTTCTGGCTCGTGAAGAAGTTGTCGAGGCAAATGACATCGTGCCCCGCCTCGACCAACCGCTCACACAGGTGCGAGCCGAGGAACCCGGCCCCGCCGGTGACGAGAATTCGTTTGATTTGAGACATGCGTGTTTCCTTCCTGGCTGACTCGGTAAAGGCTCGCGGCTTCGCAAATGCCCTTTGGACCAGCATCAAGATCCGTCGCCGGCGTTGCGGACGCCGACCGCGTCTTCTTCCACCCGCCGGATCTGCCTGCGGCGCTGCGGACGCTCTTATACCAAATCCCCGCCTCTCGCGTGACCACGTATGGAACGCTGGCCGAGAGACTTGGCGATCGCGTGGCTGCCCGGTGGATTGGCGAGGCGCTCTTGCACGAGGATTTTCCCGCCGATTGCCCCCGCTGGCGGGTCGTGCGGGCGGACGGGGACGTGGGCCGGTACGCCGCCGGTCGGGAGCGGAAGGTGGCGCTTTTGCGACGCGAAGGGATCGACTTCGATGAAGACGGCCGCCTTACCCACGCCGCCGGAGCGCTGTGGGACGCCTTCGACTGGATTCCGCCGCCGCTGGCTGCCCTTCGCGATTGGCAGCGTTCGTTGGCCCCGCGGGTAATACGACGGGACATGCTCGGCGCGGACTCGGTAGCGACGATCGCCGGCATCGACGTGGCCTACCCCGCCGCCGGCCGAACCGCCCGCGCCGCCTACGCACTTTGCGACGCCGCGCGCGGAGCGTTGCTGGCCGAGCGCGTGGTGCGGCGGCCCACGGCCTTTCCGTATATCACCTCGTACCTGACGTTCCGGGAAGGGCCGAATTTGGTGGATGTGATTCGCGAGGCGGAGGCGGACGGGCCGGCGGCCGATGTGTTGATGGTGGACGGCAGCGGGCGGCTTCATCCCCGCGGCGCGGGCCTGGCCACGTGCGTGGGCGTGGCGTTGGGCCGCCCCACCATCGGCGTCACCAAAAAACGGCTATGCGGCGATTTGGCGGGAGATGAGCCGCCGCCCGGCGCGGCGACGCCCATCGCGATGGATGGAGAAATCGCCGGCTACGCGATCCGGCCCCACACCGGCGGCAAACGGATTTACGCATCCCCCGGAAATGGCGTATCCCTGGAAACGTGCCTGAAACTCACGCTGCGGCTCATGCCCGCCCGGCGCCGGTTGCCGGCGCCCATCCATCACGCCGATCGCCGAAGCCGTCACAACACCGCGGGCGCCTAACGGCCCCCCGATTCCAGCACCGCCAACACCTCGTCTTCGCTGACGATGACGAGTTCCTGGTCGTCCACGGTGACGGACGTGCCCGCGTATTTCGGCAGGATGACGCGGTCGCCTTCTTGCACCTGCATGGCGGCCCGCTGGCCGCTTTCGAGCAGGCGGCCGTCCCCGACCGAGAGGACTTTGCCTTCCAGCGAAGTGTCGCGGGCCGCCTCGGGGAGCACGATTCCGCCGGCGGTCGTTTCTTCCGGATCGATCCGTTTGACGACGATCTTGTCTCGCAGCGGCACAATTTTCATGGGAGGTTCCACCCGGCATGAGTGTCGGGACGGTGGTTTGGGCACGGCCCCAACCCCCAGGCCCGCCGTCGACATGGTTCGAAGCTGGAAATTGTGCCGCGCCGTCGGCCGCAGTTCAACCGGCGGCGCCCGCCTTAGCCCCCGCCGATTTCGAACGGGTCGCCGTCCTGCGGGGCGAATACGTTTCCAGAAAAGCCGGCGGCCACCTCGTCGGCCAGCGCCTGAACGTCGGCGATCCGCGGGCTGGCGTGAACGATGGCCACCGCGGCGGCCTTCGCCGCGCTCGCGACCGCGGCCACATCCGCGGCGGAACTGTGGCCGTGTCGCCGCGCCTCGTCGCGCGTCTCGCCGGGCAAATAACAATCGTGAATCAGCAGGTCCGCGCCGGTCATGTCGGGCGGAAGTTCCGCGGTGATCGCCGTCGTGTCACAGCAATAGGCCATCGACCATGTTCCATCGCTGACGCGGAAGCCGCTCGCGCCCCCGGGATGATCGAGCGGAAAACGGACGATCTTTAGTCCGCGGACCGAAAACGGCGTCCCGATCGGCGGCAGCGCCCGATAGGAAATCGCAGGCGGACAGGGAAAGACCGCGGGGTGAAAGAGCCGCTCGCGAATCGTCTCGATCACGGCCGAATCGGCCCACAGTTCCAGCGGCGGCTCGATGCCCTGCTCGAACAGGTCGTGCAGTTGCGTCAGGCCTGCGATATGGTCGAGGTGGGAATGCGAGAGGATCGCCGTCATCGGGCCGGGCCCCAGGGCCGCCGCGCGGTACAGCCCCGTGCCGGCGTCGAGCACGACGCGATGCGCAGGCAGGGCCACGCACATCGTTTGCCGCTCGGCCGTGGGGTAGGAACCGCCCGTTCCGAAAAAGGTCAATTGCACCGGATCATCCTCCAAGTACGGAAGCGTCGAAAGCGGGAGAACGGCTCTCGGCTATGGGTCGGGCCGTGGGGTCGGGAGTCTTTTCCGGTAAACGCCTGACCCTATGGTAACCGGTCATACCGAAGAAGTAAGCGGCTCACCCGGCCAGGAGACGACGAAAAGATCAGCGACCTCTCGTTCGGCGGCGCCCGTGATCAGCGGCGCCGTCCGTCGCGCAACCCCCACGCTACGCGGCGCGGCGAATGGTTGGCTCGACCTGGGAGGAAGACGCCGCCGACGCGTCCCCAAAATTCACCCGTTCCCGCACCGCGTACGACGACCGCTGGCCCGTGCCGTAATAGATGCGGGCGCTGACCTCGCCGAGCAGTCCCAGGCTGATGAACTGCATGCCCATTAGCGTCGCCAGGGCGGTCAGCAGCAAGAGCGGGTTGCCCGTCATATCGACGCCCGCGGCCAGTTTCATGCCCACCGTCGCCAGGCCGGAAAACGACGCCACGCCGAACGACGTCAGACCGAACGAACCAAACAGCTTCATCGGGCTGTCGAAGTAGCGAAGCATGTATTGGACGGTGATCAGGTCGAGAATCACCCGCCAGGTGCGGTCGATGCCGTACTTGGTATTGCCGAAACGGCGGGCGTGGTGGTTGGTCACCACTTCTACGCTGCGGGCGCCGCGCTGGTGGGCGAGAATCGGGATGAACCGGTGCAGCTCGCCGTACAGCTCCAGTTCGCGGGCGATCTCGCGGCGGACAGCCTTGAGCGTGCAGCCCAGGTCGTGAATGGGGAAGCCGGTGACCTTCGAGATCAGCCAGTTGGCGATCTTGCTCGGCAGCTTGCGGTGAACCACCGCGTCCTGCCGGTTTTTCCGCCAACCGTGGACCAGGTCGTACCCCTCGTCGATCTTGGCGAGCATCATGGGGATGTCGGCGGGATCGTTCTGCAAGTCACCGTCCATCGTCACGATCACGTCGCCCGCGGCGTGGGCCAGGCCCGCGCTCATCGCGGCGGTCTGGCCGAAGTTGCGGCGAAAGGCGACGAGCTTGATGCGCGCGTCCTCCTCCGCAAGCCGCTTGAGCCGCGCGACTGTGTCGTCGGTCGAACCGTCGTCCACGAAGACGACTTCGTAGGCCCGGCCGGTCGGGGCCATCGCTTCGCGAATCTGCTGGCACAAGAGGACGACGTTATCACGTTCGTTGTAGACGGGAATGACGAGGGAAACGTCCATGTGCGCTCCGGGGTAGGGGTTTCGCAACGAGGCGGGGAAGGGTAGCGAAAATCGCCGCCTTACGACAAGGCGTCTTCGCGGGCAATCCCGGCGGCCCCGAGGTAGCCGGCGTCCGCCCCGAGCGTGGCGAATTCGACCGGCGTATTGCGGAGGGAGGCAAATGGCGTGCGGTGGCGGACCTCGGCCCGCACGCCCGCCAAAAACCGCCGCCCCACCACGCAGTCGCCGCCGCCAAAGGTCATGGCGCCACCCAGGACGATCCGCTGCGGATCCAGCAGATGGATCATGCTGGCCAGCGCGATCCCCAAAAACGCTGCGGTTTCGTCGATGACAGTCAGGCAGAACGGGTCGCCGGCGAGGGCGTGTTCGTGAATCAAGCGGGGAGAAAGCGGTTCGCCGCCGGCCAGCGCCGCCCGAAGCGACGTCTCCTGGCCGCCATCGAGCGATTCCTTCACCCGCTGTACGACCGCCGTGGCGCTGGCGTAGCCTTCCAGGTGGCCCCGCTGCCCGCAGGGGCACAGCCGGGCGTCGTCGCGGTGGTCGATCGCCACGTGCCCGCATTCCCCGCCGTGGCCGTGGGCGCCGCGGAGGGTCTTGCCGCCCACGACCATCCCCCCGCCCACCCCGGTTCCGAGGGTAATCAGCAGCAGGCTCTCGGCGTCGCGGCCGCTGCCCACCCAGTACTCGCCGTAGGCCGCGGCGTTGGCGTCGTTGTCGAAACTCACCGAAAAACCGCACGCCGCCGCCAGGCGGTCGCGGATGGGATATTGCCGAAACGTGGGCAGATTGAACGGCGTGACAATCACGCCCGCGGCGACATCGACAATGCCGGGCGCCGCCAATCCCACGCGGGCCACGTCTCCGCGCGCGGCGCCGGAGTCGGCCAACAGGCGTTCGAGCGCGTCGGCGATGCGGGCCACCGCCGTGTCAGGCCCGGCCGGCACGTCGGTATCGACCGAGCGATACGCGAGCGTGCGGCCGAGATCGTCCACCAGGCCCAGCTTGATGGCCGTACCCCCCACGTCGGCGCCCACGAAGAGCGGGCGTCGGGCGTCGGCAAGCGAGATGAATGGCGAATCGGGCATTGCAGGTCTGGAAGTCCCATGACGGACGGTCGTGTTTTTCTCCGCGAAACGCTTCGTTCGCACGGAATATAGTGGGTCGCCGCGCGCCGGGCAATTCTCATGGATTCCGGCTTCCGTATGGCTCGGCGCTTGCGATTGGGTTAAACTCGATAATCCAGACCTGTCCGATGATCCTGCGCGGCCTGCCGCAACCGCCGCGAGGGACGTTCGAGGAGGCCCCGCGCACAAACCGAGAAGGCGTTTTTTCCCGAGGTTGGCATGATCGGCGTTACCTGTTCCGCCTGCGGCCTGAAACTGCAAGTGCCCGACGAACTCGCCGGCAAGCGCGGCCATTGCCCCAAGTGCAAGGCGATGGTGAAGATCGGCCCGGCCGCGGCAAGGTCGTCCGGTCCTGCCGCGGCAACGACAGCCGCGCAGACCAGGGTTGCGGCGGCGAAGGCCGAAAAGACGGCCCCGGCCCCGGCCCCGGCCCCGGCCCCGGCCGCTGCTTCCGGCGGCGACGACCCCATCCCCTTCGACAGTCTCGAAGACGACAACGGGCCGACCCCCGAGATCATCGTCCGCGAGAAAGAGGGCCTCGGCGCCGTTTCCGGCGTCAGCGGCGGTAGCGCGATTGGCATGAGGGCCCATCCGGCCACCGATTACGTGGCCAACAGCGAAGGCCGGCAGCTCGCCGTCCCCAACCGGCTGGACTTGCTCTCGCACTATCTCGTCGTCGATCACAAGGACCTGATCGCCCGCTGGCAGAACGACGGGCGCGGTTGGCTGATTCGCATCAAGCACGGTTTCTGCCGGGCGGCGACCGTGGCGCAGCACATTCCCGAGGTGGGCAAGTTCCTCTTGATTGAGATCCGCGTCGAGCGGCGGGAAGACGGCTTCCACATCCAAAGCATCACGCCGTTCAAGCTCAAGCACTACAATGCGCTGATCCGCCTGACGCACGGCGACGACGCGATCCTGGCCGCGGTGACCGGCGGCGCCACGCTCAACGACAAGCAGAAGCAGCACGTCCGCAGCATCGTCAAGAGCAAGTTCCTGCCGCACATCTGGCCCGAAGCCGACGAGTTGCTGGCCGCGATCGGTGACGAAGTCGCCGAGGAATAGCGGGAAGGCGGAAGGCGAGTTGTCAGAGCCGGACGCGTAAGCGACGGCGACCCGTTTAGCCGGCGGCGTAAGCGACGGCAACCCGTTTAGCCGGCGGCGGAACGCCGCCGCCGCGCAGCGGCCGCGTCTCCCCCTTGCCCCCTCTCCCCAGGGAGAGGGGAACCACGGCGACGGAACGTCGCCGGCTAAACGGGCCACCCAACTTCCCCCTTCCGCCTTCCCAAGCTCGCGATATGAACGTCGCTTTCTTCGGCTCTCGAACCTACGAACCTCCGTTCTTCGATCGCGCGAACGCCGACGGCCGCCACCAGATCACCTACCTCGAACCGCGGCTGGCGCCCGAGACCGCGACGCTCGCCGCGGGGCACGAGGGGGTGTGCGTGTTCGTCAACGACGAGCTTTCCGCCGAGGTCGTGGAAAGAATCAGCGGGCACGGCGTGAAAGCCATCGCTCTCCGCTGCGCCGGATTTAACAACGTCGATATCGACGCGGCTGAGAAACACGAAATCACGGTCGTCCGCGCGCCGGCGTATTCACCCGCCTCTACCGCCGAACATGCGGTAACGCTGATGATGGGGCTGAATCGCAAGCTGCACCGGGCGTACAACCGCGTGCGGGACGGCAATTTCTCCTTGGCCGGCCTGATGGGCTTCAACATGGAGGGAAAGACGGCGGGGATCATCGGGACCGGCAAGATCGGGCAGGGCGTGGCCCGCATCCTGCACGGCTTCGGCTGCCGTCTGCTCGGCTACGATCCGTACCCCAACGACTTCTGTCGGGAACTGGGCCTTGCGTACGTGGATATTGACGAGCTTTACGCCGCAAGCCATATCATTACGCTGCATTGCCCGCTCTCGCCCGATTCGTATCACATGATCGCCGCGGCGGCCATCGCGAGAATGCGGCAGGGCGTGATGCTGATCAACACCAGCCGCGGCGGGCTGGTCGATACGCAGGCGGTCATCGACGGCCTGAAATCGGGCCGGGTGGGGTCACTCGGCATCGACGTCTATCAGGAAGAGGCGGACCTGTTCTTTGAAGACCTCTCGACCGAGGTGATCCAGGACGACGTCTTTGCCCGGCTGCTCACCTTTCCCAACGTCATCGTGACGGGCCACCAGGCGTTTTTCACGCAAGAATCGATGGAAGCGATCGCGGAAACCACCATCGACAATCTCAGCCAGCTCGAGCGGGGAGAAGCGTGCCCCAACCAGGTCACGCGGCAGCGGCACTACCGGCGGGCGTAAGAAGAGGATGCCGCTGAGATGGTTCTCCGGACCGGAAGCGCCCGGCGCGGAGGATCAGTCGAACACTCGCAGGACTACGACCGGCGGAAGCGGCGGCCGCCGAGCAGGCCGACCAGCACGCCAAAACCGAGCAACAGGCTGGCCGGTTCCGGTATCGACGGAATGACCGAAAACGCGGTCTGGAAATCCTTCTTCTTGATCAGCGCGCTGGCGCCACCGACGGACCAGGTGGTCAGCGTGTTGTCCCAGGTCAGCTCCACTTCGGTGGCTACGCCGACGTGGTCCATTTCCGCCAGGATCTCGTCCAGGTCGATGTTCAACCAGCCCTGGTAGATCTTGCCGGCGGCAATGCCGTCCTGCGACATCTGAAAAACCCCGTTGTTCGGCGCGTCGAACTCCATGTTGACGCTGCGGGTGATGGTCGTCTCCAAGGGCACGCCGTTGACCCTCTGGATGCGCACGAACACCGACGCCGCCACCATCGCCCCGGCGTCGCTGACGGTGGGCGGGCCGATGAGCGTGTAGTCGCCCGATTCCTGCAAATGAATGGCGCCAATGCCACTTCCCGGATTGGCGACGATCGTCATCCGAATCTGGCTGTCGGTGATGTCACTGGGAATGGCGCTGTTGCTGATCGAATCGAAGCTCGTGGGATTGAACAAGAGTTGGTCGACCAGAAGTGTCGGGGGGCCGAACAGCGGCAGGGGATCGGTGTCGCTGTCCTCGACGACGTTGTTAAATTGGAAATGGGCCCCGGAGAAGCTGCCGTGGTTGACGGACTCGCCGTAGGCGGCGTTGCCGCAAAGGGGAACGAACAGAAAACCAATCGCGCAAATCGTGTGCAGAATCTTCATGGGAAGTGCCTTTCCGGTAAATGGAAATGGAAAACCGAAATGAAAGTGTTTCAAACGAACTTCGTAAGATCGCTTGCCAAACTGTCAAATGCTTTCGGTCTTCATTAGGCACGTTCCCGCAGCGTTGCAGCGCGAGTTCCTGGTTGCGTGAGTTCCTGGTAAATGGTCAATCGTCGCCGCCGAACCGCCGCAACGGGCGATCCGCCGACAAACGCACGTCGCACAAATGCAAAAAACGCCCGTGCTCTTGCCACAACCCCGGCACACACCATCCACGATGGCGAAGCCGAGTTATGGCATGAACACGAGCGCTTTCAATTCTGGCAGACGAACTTGTTCTTTCGCCCACAATCGACCGGAGAACGCCGCTAGGGCTTGCCCCGGCACATGTAGACTACTTGGATCATAACAGATTTCCCCATCCTGTCAAGCGCCTGGCGCCAGCACTCGCCGAAATTTTTTTCCAGACGCGAAAATTGCACGCAAATGAAGCACAAACGGACAGGCCCGACGACCACATTGGAGGGGATTTCAGCCGTTTTCGCCGTCCAGGCCACCTGTTTTTCCTCACACCAGCCCCTTCCGCACCGCCCAGACCGCGGCCTGAGTCCGATCGACCGCTTCGATCTTGCGAAGAATGTTCTGCACGTGCTCCTTGACCGTCTCGACGCTAATCCCCAAAGACGAGGCGATTTCCCGGTTGCTAAGCCCAAGTGCAATGTGGCGAAGGACTTGCGCTTCCCGCGGCGTAACCGGCGTCTCCGGCTGCGGGCTGGCCGGTTCCCGGCGCATGGCGTCGCGAACCTCTTCCAGCAGGCTGCCCACCGGGGCCTGCTGGCCGGCGGCCGCCCGTTGCACGGCAGAAATGATCTCCTGCCGGGGCGAACCCTTCAGGACGTACTCCCACGCCCCCAGCGCGACGCTCCGGGCCACATACGTCGGATTGTCGTAGGTGGAGAGCATGACGACCTTGGCGTCCGGAACTTTCTTGCGGATTTCGGCAAGGGATTCCAGGCCGTCCCTGTTTGGCATGCGGATGTCCATTAACACGACATCCGGCTTGTGTTTCTTTGCCGCCTTGGTGGCTTCCGCCCCATCTGCGGCTTCATGCACGATCTCGATATCCGTGCCCTCGAACAACGTGGCGAGACCTCGCCGGACGACCTCGTGGTCATCGGCGACCAGCAAACGAATGGACATAGCATGGGTCCGTAGGTGAGAGGGTAGGGGGAAACGCTGTTCCTGAACAACCAGGCTTCAAGGGTCACTAGCCGGATAGGATTCCGCGTGCCGCGGTCAGCAATGCACACCTGCTTGGCATTGGGCGGCGCCCCGCTGGCCCAGTAAATAGTTGTTATACACTGGGGAACAAGGAAAAAGAAGCCCCTTCGAAAAAAAACGCGTAACATGAGGTGGCCGCCGCCTCCCAGGGCAGCGGCGCCGCGGCGTCCGCCAATGGCGGCGGATCGCCTTATCCGCAAGCGACTTCCACGCCGATACCCATCGGGGGAATTCCCCCGCTCCACCACCCGGCGACGCCCCATGGAAACAACACTCCACCACCAGTTTAAGGAACTGTTTAGCGGACGAGGGGATAACCGTAAATCTGTCGCTATCGAGGCCCCGCTGGATGGCTACCGCATCGACGTCTTGACCGACAAGGCGGTGATCGAGATCCAGCACAGCGGCCTGGCCGCCATTCGCGGCAAGGTGCGGCGGCTGGCCGAGCGGCACAAGGTGCTGGTCGTCAAGCCGATCATCGCCCAAAAACGAATCATCTTCCTTGAATCGGCCGACGGCCCGGTCGTGCGGCGGCGGCTGAGTCCCCGGCGCCGCGGGCTGCTCGATCTCTTCGACGAGTTGATCCACTTCACGCAAGAATTGTCGCTGCCGCGGGTCGGCCTGGTGGCGGCCCTGGCGGAATGCGAGGAATGGCGGTGTCCGCCCACCGCGGCGTCGTTTCGCCGCCGTCGCCGCCACCGGCCCAGGCATGAAGTGCTCGACCGGCGATTGACCCGCGTGATCGAGACCAGGACGATCACCAAGGGCGCCGATCTGCTTCGTCTGCTGCCGTGCCGGGATCTCCCCCAGCCGTTTGACACCGGCGAGTTGGCGGCGGCCGTCGGGCGCTGCCGCTCTTTTGCCCAGCGGATCGCGTATTGTCTCGTCCACACCAAGGCCGCCCAGCGGGTCGGCAAACGAGGCGGGGCGTGGCTCTACCGGCTGCCGGAGTTCCTAGCGGAACCCGCAGCGTAAGCGAGGCATGTCACGCCGCCGCCAACTTTTCTTGCGGCGCCGATTCCGCGATGATAGGGTAGTTCGCCGCGACCCGTTTTCTCGGCAACGGCCGCGCCGACTCTCCGAACGTGGAAAGGACCATCCGCCATGCAATACCGTTCCCTCGGCAAGTCCGGCATCAACGCCTCCGTCGTCGCCTTCGGCTCGTGGGTCACCGGCGGCGGGGCCCCGTGGGGTGGAAAAACCGACGACGCCGAGTCGATCCGGGCCATGCACGCCGCGATCGACCACGGCGTGAACCTGATCGACACGGCCCCGGCCTACGGCTTCGGCCACAGCGAGACCGTGGTCGGCAAGGCCATCGCCGACCGGCGAAGCAAAGTCCTGATCGCCACCAAGTGCGGTCTGCGGTGGGAAGATACCCGCGGCTCGAAACTGAAAATGTTCGACGGCCGGCAGCTCTATCTCAGTCTGCGGCCCGACACCATCCAAATCGAGATCGAGCAAAGCCTGTCGCGGTTGGGGGTGGAGACGATCGACCTGTATCAATGCCACTGGCCCGCCATCGAGCCCGAGAAGACGCCGATGGAAGAAACGATGGCGTGCCTGATGAAGCTCAAGAGCGAGGGCAAGATTCGGGCCATTGGCGTTTCGAATTTTTCCCTGGAGCAAATCCGGCAGGCGGACGCCGCCGCGGAGCTTTCGTCCGACCAGGCCCGTTACAGCTTGCTGACGCGGGGACTGGAAGACGAGATTCTACCGTATTGCGTTGATCGCAACATCGCGATGCTCGCCTACCAGCCGCTCGAGCAAGGGCTGCTCACGGGCAAGGTGACGATGGACCGCCAGTTCAAGGAAACCGAGACCCGCGGCAACCCGAGTTGGAACCCGTGGTTTCCGCCCGGCCCGCGGCGGCGCGTGCTCGACATGCTCGTTGGGTGGAAGGACCTGGCGGAGAAGTACGATTGCACCCTCGCCCAACTCACGATCGCCGGCACGCTCGCCCAGCGGGGGGTGACCCACGTCCTTTGCGGCGCCCGCACCGCCCAGCAAGCGATCGACAACGCCCACGGCGGCGGCCTGCAACTGGCGACGGAAGATGTGGCCAGGATGCGGCGGGACGCAGAGGCGTTGGGAACGCCCGAATGAGGAAATCCTAGCGCGGATAATTCACGCGTTGACTGAAGGGCGCAACCAAAGGGGTCGGTTTACGCAGCATTAACGCTTCCGTCGTCGTCCAAACCCAATCAGGCCCAGCAGGCCGAGGGCGGCGAGGGTGGAGGGTTCGGGGACCACGACGTCGGACAACTCGGTGCCCAGGCGGAACTCGTCGAACACGGCCGTACCGGAGAGATCATCGTCCGGGCCATCCCGTGTGAAGGCAAGCCTCTCCAGGTCATCGCTGATCTCGCCGAGCACATCGCCGGTCGTACCGGTCGGCGTCGCAAGGTTGGTCAGGCCGTCCGCATAGACCGCCGCCGAGATGGTGTCCATGCCGGACGTGTCATTCGTGATGGTGACCAGGATCAGATAGGTCGTGCCCGCAGTGAAATCCGCAAGGAGGGTGGTCATTGAGGGGGTGTTGCCGTCCCCGACGTAAAGCACCAAGTCGTCACGGAAGCTGTCGGCATCGTCACCCGCGTCATCGATGCCGACCTGAACACCGTTGAGGAAGGGGTCGGGAGTCTTTTTCGGTCGACGTGTTCTCAACGCGTTCGCCGGCCGGACCGAAAAAGACTCCCGACCCCCTCGATCCTCTGCATTGATGCGTCCGGCTTGGCGCACTACAATGTGCGCTGCGCGTGGTGGGACTCGATAACACGTCTTTCCGGAGGTCTGTCATGAAGGCTTGCGTGGTGATTCGATGGGCGGCGCCGCTGCTTCTGTTCGCGGCGCCAACATCGGGGATGGCCCAGGAAACGGCCGCGCCCGCTTTAGCAGAGGCCCTTTCGGGCGTACGGTGGCAGACGCCGCCGCCGACGCCCGCCATGATGGAAGGCAAATCGACGATCGTCCTCGTCTACGCCACGTGGTGTCCCCTCTGCAACGAGTGGTCGGGTGAGTGCTTTGCGAGCACCCGGGACGCGGCGGTCGACAGCCCGGTGAACATCATCGCCGTCAGCGCCGACGGCGGTTTCGACGCGGGCTACATCAGCGAGCGGAAGTTCGTCGCGCCCAACATTTTTCACGCCCACGACCCCGGCATCGACAAGAAGCTCGGGTTCTCCAGCAACTTGTTCTGGTACGCGGTTTTCGATCCCGACGGTAAGCTCATCGACAAAGGTCAGGCCGGGGCGAAGATGGGCGCGAAAACCTTTGTGCTCGCCCACAAGATGCAGCAGGACCGCATTCCGGGCGAGTTCCGCATCTTCACCAAGGAGATGTCGCCGGCGGTGAAGAACGTGCTCGCCCCCATCGAGATGGGGCAATCGATGACGGACAAGGACCTCCTCAAGGCCCGCGGATCGCTGAGCGAAGACGAGCAAAAGGAACTCAACGCGGCGGTCCGCGGCTACCTCGACAAGGCGGTGGAATCATGCCGCGAAAAATCCAAGGGCGACGTTCTGGCGCAGATCGAGGCGTACCAACTGGCCGTCGCCGTCGCCGCCAGTTTCGGCTCTACGCCGCAAGGCAAGACCTGCCAGGCCTACATCAACCACAAGGAGGCGGACGCCGCCTTCAAGCAGGAAATCGCGGCCGCCAAGGCGTACCATGCCATGCTCGACAAGGCCGCCGGCGCCCCCCGCTCCGCCGGCCGCCTGATGCGGATGATCGCTTCCCGCTACGAGGGAACGCATTACGGCGGCCTCGCGGCGAAGGCCGCGGAGACCGGGCAGTTGCCGTAGGGGACCGGGCAGTTGCCGTAGGCGCAAAGCGGGCCGTTCTTGCCTGGATCATTCAAGGACAAGGGCAGAGCCCGCGGCTAACGTGGTGGCCCGGCGGTATTCTTGCCCGGCGTGGCTGCCGAGCCGGCGCCGCTGGAGGCTTTCGCGTCGGTGCTCTTCGCGTCGCTCACCTTGGCGCCACTCTTCTTTCCGTCCGACTTGCCGCCCTCACCGCTCTCGTTCCTGGCGGCCTTTGCGTACGACTCGCTGCGGTAGTCGGTCTTGTAAAAGCCGGAGCCCTTGAAGACCAGGCCGCCGCCGGTTCCGATCAGCCGCCGCAGCTTGAGCCTGCCGCACACGGGGCATTTTCTCAGCCGCGGGTCGTTGATTCCCTGAAACGCCTCGAAACTGTGTTCACACGCATCGCATTCGTAGTCGTAAGTAGGCATTCTCGCTCCTTTCAGTCGCGGTCACGGTTCGCTGGCCACAATGACCTGGGCCGGGCGGATGACCCGGTCGTGCAGGGTGTATCCTTCTCTCGCCACGTGGAGGACCGTTCCCGGCGCCGCCTCCGCCGACGGTTGCATCAGGATCGCGTCGTGCAGGTGCGGGTCGAACGGTTCGCCCTGGGCCGCAATGAACCGGCAATCGTGCCGCTGGAGAACTTCCAGCAGGGTATTCTTCGTGATTTTGAAGCCTTCGAGCAACTGCGGCGACTCGCCGGCCTTCTCGGCCGCCTCGATGGCCCGCTGCACGTCGTCAATCACCGGCAAGAGATCGGTCAGCAGGCCGGCCGCGGCGTACTTGCGCTGCTCCATCAGTTCCCGGGCGCTCCGCTTGCGGAAGTTTTCCAACTCCGCCTGGGTACGGAGCAGGCGGTTGCGGAGATCCTCGATTTCCCGCTCCGGCGCAAGCTCCGCCGCGGCGCCCTGGCCCGTTTCGGCCTGCGGCGTCGCTTCGCGCAGGGCTTCCTCCAACGGAGTTCCTTCGTTCGGCATTCGTTTTTCGTTGTCTTCCATCGTTCGCTGCGATCAAATCGTCGTTGGGCGTTTCGTTGTACCCCGAGCCGCAGGCGAGGGTTCCTTCGTTTAACCCCGAGCCGCAGGCGACGGGTCCTCGTCATGGGCAACGAAGTAATCCCGAATCTTCTCCAAAAAACTCTTCCGCTTGGGACTGACGTGGTTGTTTTCCACCTCCGCCAGTTCCCGCAGCAGTTCTTCCTGCCGCCGGGTGAACTTTCGGGGGACCTCGATATGGACCTGCACGAGCAGGTCGCCCGGGCCGCCGCCGTGGGGGTCGCTCATCCCTTTGCCGGTAAGTCGGAAAACGCTGCCGGACTGGGTGCTTCTGGGGATGGTCAGCGTGGTTTTGCCGGCCAGGGTGGGGACCTCGATCTCCGCCCCCAGGGCCGCCTGCGGGTAGGTGATCGGCAGTTCCAGGATCAGGTGATCGCCGTCCCGGGAGAAGAGCGAATGCTCCTCTACCTCCACAAAACAGTATAGGTCGCCGGAGCGGCCGCCGTCGGGGCTGGGCTCGCCCTCGCCGGGGATGCGAATCCTCATGCCGGTATCGACGCCGGCGGGAACCTTCACCTCGAGCTTCACCTCGCCGGCCACGTAGCCGGCCCCGCGGCACGAGCGGCACTTGTCGGTGATCAGTCGGCCGGCGCCGCCGCAGGTGGGGCACGAGGTTTGCACGCGGACGAAGCCGGCCGATTGCAGCACCGCTCCGGCCCCGCCGCACCGCGAGCAGGTTTGCGGCGTGGAGCCCGCCGCCGCCCCGCTGCCGCGGCAATCTTCGCACAACCGGCTTCGCTCAAACCGCACTTCTTTGGCGACGCCGCTGGCCGCTTCTTCGAGCGTCAGCCGAACCTCGGTCTTCAGGTCCGCCCCGCGTCGCGGGCCACGGCGGGTCCGCCGCGACCCGAACAAATCGCCGAAAATGCCGCCGCCGAACATCTCGCCGAAGGCCTCGAAAATGTCTTCGACATTGGTGAAGTGCGCCGCCCCGCCGCCCCGCTCCAGCCCCGCGTGGCCGAAGCGGTCGTAAATCGACCGCTTTTGCTCGTCGTGCAACACCTCGTAGGCCTCGGCCGCCTCCTTGAAGCGGATGACGGCCTCCTCGTCGCCGGGATTGCTGTCGGGATGGCACTTGATGGCCAGCTTGCGATACGCGGCTGCAATCTCATCGCGCCGCGCCGTCCGCGCGACCCCGAGGATCTCGTAGTAGTCGCGCTTTTGAGACATAGCTTGGAAAATCCGAAATCCGAATATCGAAATCCGAAACTTCAAAATTCGAAATTCCAAAGCTCAGAACATCCGAACCAGTCCGCGTTGGCGGTTTCGGATTTTGGCCATTCGTGCTTTGAATTTGTTTCGGATTTCGATATTCGTGCTTCGGATTTCTGCTTCACTCGCAACGCCTATCGGATGCTTCCCTCCACCCGCGTCTTGTCCTTGTCCTCTTTTTCCAGGCTGGTAACCAGGGCCTCGGTGGTGAGCATCAACCCGGCGATGCTGGCGGCGTGGGAAAGGGCCGAGCGGACGACCTTTACCGGGTCGATGATCCCCGCCTTCACCAGGTCGCAGTACTCGCCGGCGTTGGCGTCGTAGCCGTGGTTGATCGGCTTGTCGAGGATTTCATCGACGACCACCGAGCCATCCACGCCGCAGTTGTCGGCGATTTGCTTGCAGGGGGCCTCCAGCGCGGAGAGGATGATGTCCACGCCGATCTTCTCGTCTCCCTTGGCGGCGGAGCGCACGGCCGAAACCGCCTCTTTGCACCGCAAGAGGGCGACGCCGCCGCCCGGCAAAATGCCTTCTTCCACCGCGGCGCGGGTCGCGTGCAACGCATCCTCCACGCGGGCCTTCTTCTGCTTCATGTCGGCCTCGGTCTCGGCCCCGACGGAAACGACCGCCACCCCGCCGGTCAGCTTGGCCAGCCGCTCTTGCAGCTTCTCGCGGTCGTAGTCGCTGTCGGTCTCCTCAATCTGCTTCTTGATCAGGTCGATCCGTTTTTTCAGGGCGGCGGCGTCGCCGGCGCCTTCGACGATCGTCGTCTCGTTCTTGTCGACGCTGATCTTCTTCGCCCGGCCGAGATGCTCGAGCGTGAGGTTTTCGAGTTGCAGGCCGAGGTCTTCCGAGATCATCGTGCCGCCGGTGAGGATCGCCATGTCGTGCAACAGCGCCTTGCGGCGGTCGCCAAAGCCAGGCGCCTTGACCGCACAGACGTTCAAAACGCCGCGGAGCCGGTTGACGACCAGGGCCGTAAGGGCTTCGCCGTCCACGTCTTCCGCCACGATCAGCAGCGGTTTGCCGCTCTGGCCGACCTTTTCGAGGATCGGCACCAGGTCGCGGAGGTTGCTGATCTTCTTCTCGTGCAACAGGATGAAGGCGTCTTCCAGGACGCAGTCCATGTCGGACGGGCGGTTGATGAAGTACGGCGAGATGTAGCCCTTGTCGAACTGCATCCCTTCGACGATCTCGACCTTGGTCTCGGTCGTCTTGCCTTCTTCGACGGTGATCACACCGTCCTGGCCGACCTTTTCCAGCGCGTCGGCCAGCAGGTTGCCGATGAACTTGTCGTTGTTGGCGGAAATGGCGCCGACGTTGGCGACCTCTTCCTTGTTCTTGATCGGCTTGGCCATATCGAGGAGCTTTTCCTCGGCGGCGGCCACGGCCCGCTCGATGCCGCGGCGGATGGCGGCCGGGTTGCTGCCGGCGGTGACCTGCCGGATGCCCTCCTTGAAGATGGCCCGGGCCAGCACGGTGGCGGTGGTGGTGCCGTCGCCCGCCACGTCCGACGTTTTCGACGCGACCTCGTTGACGAGCTTCGCGCCCATGTTCTCGAAGCGGTCCTCCAGCTCGACCTCCTTCGCCACGGTCACGCCGTCCTTGGTGACGGTCGGCGCGCCGAACGACTTCGAGATGATTACATTACGGCCGGTGGGGCCCATGGTGACGGCCACCGCGTCGGCCAGCTTGTCCACGCCCTTGAGCATTTTCTGCCGGGCGGTGTCTTGAAACAGGAGTTGTTTGGCCACGACTCGATTCCTCGCTTAGCGGATGGGTTGTACGTGTGTGACTGGTGACGTCTTAGGGACGCCGTGCGTTGGTGGTTTTCCTTGCTTACGCTTTGCGTTTTCTTGCCTCGCCTACGGCTCGGGGTTAATCGGCTTAGCCCACGATCTTGGCGAGGATGTCGCTCTCGCGGAGAATCTTGTATTCCACGCCGTCGACTTCGATCTCGGTTCCGCCGTACTTGCCGTAAAGGACGACGTCGCCTTCTTGCACCGAGAGCGGGCCGCGTTCGCCGCTGTCGAGCAGGCGGCCGGCCCCGACGGCGACCACCTTGCCCCGCTGCGGTTTCTCCCGGGCGGTATCGGGCAGCACGATACCGCCAGCGGTCTTCTCTTCGGCCTCGCTCGGCTCGACGACGACACGATCATCCAGCGGACGGAGTTTCACGTTCTTGGCCATGAGATTGTTTCCTTTTCCTAGGTTGTTTTGATGAAATGGTTTTTGTGTTCCTGGCTTCACTTCTACTCCCGTCGCCTGCGGCTCGGGGTTAAACGTCGCGTTTCGCTCCGCGAAACGGCGACCCTGGGCGACCTCCTTTACATCATGCCACCCATGCCACCCATGCCACCCATGCCACCCATGCCACCCATGCCGCCCATGCCGTGGTCGTGGCCGTGGCCGGCGTGGTCCTCTTCTTTCTTGGGTATCTCCGTCACGAGCGAATCGGTGGTGATCAACAGCGTCGCCACGCTCGCCGCGTTTTGCAGGGCGGTCTTCACGACCTTCGCCGGGTCGATGATACCGGCCTCGACCAGGTCGCAGTACTCATCCTTGTCCGCGTTGTAGCCCTCGCTCTTGCCCTTCATCTTACGGACCTTGCTGACGACGACCGCGCCATCCACGCCGGCGTTGTCCGCGATGGACCGCAGCGGCACGGAGAGGATGTTTTTGACGATCGTCGCGCCGAGCTTTTCGTCGCCCGCCAGATCGAGCTTGTCCACCACCTTTTCGCTGCGGATGAGGGCCACGCCGCCGCCGGGCACGATCCCTTCCTGCAAGGCCGCCTGGGTGGCGTTCTTGGCGTCTTCGATCAGGGCCTTTCGCTCCTTCAATTCCGTTTCGGTCGCGGCGCCGACGTTGATCTCGGCCACGCCGCCGGCCAGCTTGGCCAACCGCTCTTGCAGTTTTTCGCGGTCGTAGTCGCTGTCCGTGTTTTCGATTTCCTTGCGGATTTGGTCGGCCCGGCCGGCGATGTCCGCCTTCGATCCGGCGCCGCCCACGATCACCGTGTCTTCGCTCGTGATCCGGACCTTCTTCGCCTTGCCGAGGTCGGAGATCTTGACGCTCTCCAGATCGATGCCGAGGTCCTTGAAGACGACGGTCGCCTTGGTCAGCACGCCGAGGTCGCCCATCATCGCCTTGCGGCGGTCGCCGTAGCCCGGCGCCTTCACGGCGCACACTTGAAGGATGCCCCGCATCTTGTTGACCACCAGCGTCGCCAGGGCCTCGGCCTCCACGTCCTCGGCGATAATCAACAGCGGCTTCTTCTCCTTGGCGATCGCCTCGAGCAGCGGCACCAGCTTGCGGGCCGAGGAGATTTTCTCCTCGAAGATCAGAATCAGGCAGTCGTCGAGTTCGACCACCTGGTCGTCTTCGTTGGTGACGAAGTGGGGCGAGAGGAAGCCGCGGTCGAACTGCATGCCCTCCACGAAATCGACGTAGGTCTCGCCGCTGCGGCCCTCTTCGACGGTGATCACGCCGTCTTTGCCGACGTGCAGGAAGGCCTCGGCCAGCACCTTGCCGATCTCGGCGTCGTTGTTGCCGGCGATCATGGCGACCTGCTGGATTTCCTTCTTGCTCTTCTCGTTCACCGGCGTCGCCATTTTGTCGATCGACGCGGTCACGGCGGCAATCGCCTTGCTGACGCCGCGGGCCAGCGCCATCGCGTCGGCCCCGGCGGCGATCATCTTCAGCCCCTCGCGAAAGATGCCCTCGGCCAGCACCGTGGCGGTGGTCGTGCCGTCGCCGGCCACGTCGTTCGTTTTGCTAGCGGCTTCCTTCACAAGCTGGCACCCGAGATTCTCGTTGGGGTCGTCCAGCTCGATATCCTCGGCGACGGTCACGCCGTCCTTGGTGATTTTGGGGGACCCCCAACCCTTGTCGAGCACGGCGTTGCGGCCGCGAGGCCCGAGCGTGCTCTTGACCGCCCTGGTCAACTTTTCCACGCCGGCGAGCAGAGCCCCGCGGGCGTCGTCTTCAAAAACCATCTGTTTCGCCACGTTTGATCCTCCAGCGATGGGAACGTTGGAATGCGACGTTCGGATTTCTTGAGTGCTTGCAAAGCGAGAAGGGCATGCCTGGCCTTGGGCATCAGCCGAAACGTACTAGCGTTCGGTTGGCCCCGCGAAATAACCGCGGGCTAGCACCCTCCGGCTAATACGCCGGGCCATCGGCCCAAGTGGCAGTACACCTTCTCCGCGGCGGGAAGGGAGCAAGGGATGTGCCAACGCCGCCCGCTTGGCCACAACCTTTTACCCAGAAACGATTTGCAGTGGCGGCGTTTTTTCGTCGTCAAAGGCTTGAGGGCGTTGGCGAAACCCGCCTTGCCAAAATGGCAGAATCCGCAACGGGATGCGTGCGAACGATGCAAGTCGCTCGATCGCCCTGCCGGCGGTCACCCCGCGAGCCATCGCAACTTCCTCCCGACCTTGCGGCCCCACCGCTGCCGGTATTGTCGTGCGCTCGATAATGCCGGACCATACGGTCTTGGTTTTCCGGCGCCCGAGTGTTGGAAGCCATTTGCCTTCGACGCACCGAACTTCAGCAGTCGCCAATATGCCCAAGCCGCACGTTTTGATCCTTCGCGCCCCGGGAACCAATTGTGACGTCGAAACGGCGCACGCCTTTGAACGGGCCGGGGGCGCCGCCGAACGTGTTTTTGTGCAGCGACTGATGGAAGAGCCGGGATTGCTCGAGCGGTTTCAAATCCTCTGCGTGCCGGGGGGTTTCAGTTACGGGGACGACCTCGCGGCCGGGCGGATTCTGGCGGAGAAGATGCGGCGGCGGCTCTTCGAGCCACTTCAGGACTTCATCGCCGCCGACAAACTGGCCCTGGGCGTCTGCAACGGCTTTCAGGCACTTATCAAATCGGGTTTGCTCTTTCCTGACGATGAAGCAAAGGGCCCTGCCGCAACGCTCACCTGGAATACGAACGGCCGCTTCGAGTGCCGCTGGGTGAACCTGGAAGTGGACGGCGACCGCTGCGTGTTTCTCCGCGGCATGCGGTCGCTGCAACTACCCATCGCCCATGCCGAGGGGCGGTTCCTCGCGCGGGACAAGGCGGCCCTCGATTGGCTCGACGTGGAAGGATTGTTGGTTTTGCGCTACGCCGCAAGCGGCAATGTGGCGGAGGAAACGCTCGAGGACGGCGAGACGCTGGCCTTTCCCCTCAATCCCAACGGGTCTCCCCGCAACGTCGCCGGGGCCTGTGACGTGACCGGCCGGGTCCTCGGCCTGATGCCGCACCCCGAGCGGTACCTCGAGGCCACCCACCACCCGCGGTGGACCCGCGGAGAGGCCCATGACCCGGGGGATGGTTTGCGCGTCTTTCGCAACGCGGTCGAGTACTTCGCGTGAGCCGCGGGCGTTCCGCCAGAAACCGCGGGCGTGCCGTCAGAAGCCGCGGGCGTTCCGCCAGCGGCTAAACGTTACGCCTACCGGATCCGGTAGACCTGTCCCCGCAGACGGACGATCAGTTCTTCGCCGGGTTGCTGCTGGGCGAGGATGGCGTTTTCCGTGCGGGTATTGTCACGAGCGAGTTGGAAGTATTCTTCCGTAAACCGTTCGACCGTCTCGATCTTGTCGGCGTCCTTCTCCAGGTCTACGTCGGTGGCGTTTTGGGCGATCCACTGCTTGCCCCGTTTGTAGAGGGCTTCACCCTCGGCCAATTGCCGCACGCCCTCGGCCGCTTTCTCCTCGTTCGAGTCGATGTCGCGGTAGGTGGGGCCGCCGCCGTAACCGCCGCCGGACGCCGCCGGGGCCTGCGCCGCTTCCCGCAGCGCGTTCTTCGCCGCCCGCTGGGCGTTGCCGGCGATGCCCGAGACGTCGGCGTCCAGGCGATCCAACGCCTCACCGGCCCGGTCGAACGCGATCCCGCGTCCCCGCCGGGCGTCGGCCAGTTCCTTCACGTCGCCGGTATCGTCCGCCAAAAACGACGTGTACGGCGTAAGAATGCCGTGCTTCGTCGAAAGCGAGACCAGTTCTTTCATCAATTCGTCGTTTTTGCCGTTCAGATCAATCTGGTCGATGATCTCGCCGATCCGCCGCGTGGCCCACAGCTTTTCGACGAAGGCGTGCGAGGAATCGCCGCTTTTCTCAACCAGCTCACAAGGGAAGTCGAACTTCTTCCTTTCACCGCCGATCTTGCCGGTGATCTTCACCTTGGCGTTCCCGGCGTCCTGGTACCGGCCGACGATCACGAGCTGCTCGCCCTCGAACAGGTCGTGGACCTCTTTCGGATAGACGCGGTTGACGTTCTTGCCCTTTTCCGCGGCGCGGTCGTCGAACTCGAAGGCGACTTCCACGTCGGTCATCACCGGCGAACTGATCGAGTTGTAAAGCGTCGCCACGTGCTCCTCGATGTCCTCGTTCGGCCGAACGAACACGCTCTTGCCCTTGAGTTCCCGCGAGAGCCGGTCGAGCAGCCGGGCGTTCACGTCGTACCCGACGCCGAAGCTGATGACGCGGGCCCCAATCTCGTTGCGGTCGCGGGCGTTTTCGACGATTTGCAGCTCCTTGGTCTCGCCGGCGGTCGGCAGCCCGTCGGTGAGGAACAAGACATAGTTGGGCCGGGTCTTGTCCTTGAGCATGCCCAGGGCGACCTTCAGGGCACCGTCGATGTTGGTCGCCCCGCCGGCGTAAATCCCTTCGACAAACCCGAGGGCTTCCTTCCGCGTCTTGTCGTTGTATTTTTCGAGTTCTGGCTTAAATGACTCGATCTCGCTGTCGTAGGCGACGATGTTGAACATGTCGCCCTCGCGGAGATTGTCGAGCACGTGTTTCAGTGCCCCCTTGGCCTGCTCGATCTTCTTGCCGCTCATGCTGCCGCTGCGGTCGAGCACCAGGATGACCGTCTTTTTCGGGCGCTCGGCGTCCGGCGCCTTGACCGGCGGGCTGGCCAGCATCAGGAGGAACCCGTCTTCGCCCTTCTCCGGTTTGTAACTGATAACGCTGGCGCCGAGGTCCTTCTGGTTCACGTCGAAGAAGACGCGGAAGTCGCTGGTCGGCACACTGTTCTTCTCTTCGAACGTGACCTTCGCCAGCGTCTTGCTCGGCCGCTTGACGTTGATCGCGTGCGTGGGGCTGTACACGCTCTTAATGTTCTCGCTGCAATTGATCGTCAGGTCGAAGACCACCTTCTGGACCTTCTCCGCCGTGTACCTGGCGTTGGCCAGCGGGAAGAGGAAGTCGGTCAGCTTGCCTTGCTTGGGGAGAAGCTGGCTGTAGCGGAGGGTGACCGTCCGCTCGGCGCCGGCCGGCACCGGGAAGACGCTCGTTTTGAACATCCCGGTCCCCATCCATTCCAGCAGGGCGGGGTCCTTGTTGCGGCGGAGAAAGCCCTCGTAGATTTCGCGGGCCTTTTTCGCGTCCAAGAGTTCGGCCTCATACTCCTTGCCATCGACCATGAAGGTGAGCTTGTCGACAGCGCCGTCGTACGGCAGTGGGAAGACGAAGACGACTTCCATCTGCCGGCTGCCGGTGTTCACGAACGACTGCGACACCTGAACGCGGGCCACCTGGTCCTCGATCCGGGCATTGACGGCCAATTCCTTAATCTTGTAGGTGGCCTGGGGAACCGGCTGCGGGCGGGGCCGAATGATCGGCCGCGGCAGCGGAATGGGGTCGATCGGAATGATCACCCCCTGGCCGAAGGCGGCCGCGGCGGTTACGAGAACCGCAAGCGGCGCGGCGAACAATGTACGTAAGGTGTTGCGGCGAAAGGACTTCATGGCGTTCCGTCTCCTCTGGAAAGGGGGTGGCAATGCGAGTGGGGTCCGCAGAATTAGACTCGCATTCCCAGTGAAAAGTTCCAGGTCGCATCGGCAGTTCCCATCGCGGCCTTCGGCCGCAACCAAAAGGAACCACAGATGAACGCAGAGGAATGCGGATTTCTTCAGAAGACGTATCCCGCTTCTCAGTGAAACCGCGGTAACCGCGAACGTTGTACGTCGTGCCCGTCTACAGAAACACCCCCCGGTCCGTCAGCAACTCCATCAACCGGTCCACGCATTCGTTGACCGACAGCTCGTGCGTCAAAAGCGTCATGTCGGCCTCGCCGGGGACTTCGTAGGGGAAGCTCACGCCGGGGAAATTGGGGACTTCTCCCTTGTCCGCGGCGCCGTACATGCCTTCCTGGTCGCGCTGGCGGCAGACTTCGACCGGGGCGTCGAGATGGACGACCAGGAAGCGGTCTTCCCCCACCACCTTGGCCGCCTTGTGGCGGACTTCTTCGCTGGGGGCGACGAACGCCGCCAGGCAGATGAGCCCCGCGTCGTTGATCAATTTGGCGACTTCCGCGGCCCGGCGGAGGTTTTCGCTCCGCTCCTGTGCGGAGAAGCCCAGGTCGCGGCTGATGCCCAGCCGCAGGTTCTGGCCGTCGAACACGGTGACCGCCCGGCCCTCGTCGAAGAGCCGCCGCTCCAGAGCTGCCGCGACCGTGCTCTTGCCGGCGCCGGAAAGGCCGGTCAGCAGCACGGTAACCGGTTTCTGGCCGAACCGCCGCCGCCGCTGTTCGTCGGTGACCTGGCTGTGCTCTTCGTGCAAATGCGTCGAGTGCGGCGCCTCTTCCCAGTGGTCGCCTTCATCGCCGCGAGCGCGATCCACGATCATGCCGGCGCCGACCGTGACATTGGTCAGCCGATCGATCACGATCAGCGCGCCGGTTCCGCGGTTGCGGCGGTACGGGTCGAAGCAGATCGGTTGGCTCAGCGTGATCCCGCAGCGGCCGATTTCATTCAGTCGCAGCGTCGGCGAGTCCATCCGGTGCAGCGTGTTCACATCCACCTGGTACCGCAGCGTGTTGATCGTCCCGCTCACCGTCTTGGTCGTGTGTTTGAACAGGTATTCCTTGCCGGGCGTAAGCGGCTGTTCGGCCATCCACACCACCATCGCGTCGAAGCGGTCGCTCACCTTCGGCACGTTGCCGGAATGCGAAAGCATATCGCCGCGGGAAACGTCGATCTCGTCGTCGAGCGTGAGCGTAACCGAGAGGGGCGGGAACGCCTCATGCAGTTCGCCGTCGTAGGTCACAATCGACTTCACGCGGCTCTTCTGCTTGCTCGGAAGGGCGATCACCTCGTCGCCCTTGCGAACGATGCCCGAGGCGAGCGTGCCGCAGAAGCCGCGGAAATCGAGGTGCGGCCGGTTGACGTACTGCACCGGCAGGCGGAAGTCGATAAAGTTGCGGTCCGATGCAATGTGCACGTTCTCCAGCAGGTGCATCAGCGTCGTCCCCTGGTACCACGGCGTCTTCTCGCTGTTGACCAACAGGTTATCGCCTTTCAGCGCCGAGATGGGGATGAAATGGACGTCGTCCATATCCAACCGGGCCGCGAAGTTGGAATAGTCTTCTTTGATCTGGTCGAACACTTCCTCGCGGTAATCGACGAGGTCCATCTTGTTCACCGCCAACACCACATGCTTGATGCCCAACAGCGACACGATGAAACTGTGCCGTTTCGTTTGCGTGAGCACCCCCTTGCGGGCATCGATCAAGATGATCGCCAGGTCCGCGGTGCTGGCCCCGGTGGCCATGTTCCGCGTGTACTGCTCGTGGCCCGGGCAATCGGCGATGATGAATTTTCGCTTTTGCGTGGAGAAGTAGCGGTACGCCACGTCGATGGTGATGCCTTGCTGCCGCTCGTCCTTCAGACCGTCGAGCAAGAGCGCGGGATCGAACTCGCCCCCAACCGTGCCCTGCGTCGCCGACTCCTTCTCGATGGCCTTGATGTGGTCTTCGTAGACCAACTTGGATTCCACGAGCAACTTGCCAATGAGCGTGCTCTTGCCGTCATCGACGCTGCCGCAGGTAAGAAAGCGAAGCAACTCCTTCCGCTCATGCTGGGCGAGGTACTCGTGAATGTCGGTGGCGATAAGGTCGGACGCGTGGCTCATGAATAATGAATGCTGAACGGGGAATACTGAATGGGGAATGCTGAATGCTGAACGGGGAATACTGAATGGGGAATGCTGAATGCTGAACGGGGAATACTGAATGGGGAATGCTGAATGTGTCAATGTACTGAGGAAGCCCGATCCACCATTGTGCTAGGTCGCCTTCTTGCTGCGCTTTTTGGTCGCAGCGTTTCTCTTCGAGGTTCGGGACGAAGCGGTGAGCATGGCAATGATCTCGTCGAGTTCTTCCATCAAATCGGCGAGCCGATTTCGCAGCAAGAGGTTGGAGTCGACAATCACCTCCAGCCAATACATCGTTTCGTCAGCCTCGCGGATCGCCACGTCACACGCGTACGAGAATTGCCTCGGCGTCGTCGCTCGGGCTGCCTCGCGATAGTTCGCTCCCACGGATGTCCCGGACCTGACGAGCTGACGCGCAATCACGTCGGCAGCGCGCCCTTTGGGCAACGCGTCGACAACCTTGATTACTCGCGAAGCCAGGAGCCGCGTCCGCAGCCGCAAGTCAGAACTCTTGCCATCCATTGTTCAACTGCCGTCGAGGATGCGAGAGCACACTACATTCATTACTCCACATTCAGCATTCAGCAATCAAGACTCCACATTCAGCATTCATTACTCAGAAGTATCCCTCCTTCTTCTTCTCCTCCATGCTCCCCGCCTGGTCATAGTCGATAATCCGTCCTTGCCGTTCGCTGAATTTCGTCAGCAGCATTTCCTGGATGATGCTGGGCAGGTCGGCCGCCGTGCTTTCCACGGCGCCGCTTAGCGGGTAGCAGCCCAGCGTGCGGAAGCGGACCATCTTGTGTTCGACTTTTTCCCCCGGCAGCAGCGGCATGCGATCGTCGTCCAGCATGATCAGCGTGCCGTCGCGGTTGACCACCGGCCGCTCCTTGGAAAGGTACAGCGGCACGATCGGGATATTTTCAAGATGCACATACTGCCACACGTCGAGTTCCGTCCAGTTCGAGAGCGGAAACACGCGGATGCTCTCACCGGGGTTCACGCGGCCGTTGTAGAGGTTCCATAACTCGGGCCGCTGGTTCTTGGGGTCCCAGCGGTGGTTTTTGTCGCGGAAGGAGTAGACCCGCTCCTTGGCCCGCGACTTCTCTTCGTCCCGCCGGGCCCCGCCGAAGGCCGCATCGAACTTGTACCTGGTCAGGGCCTGCTTCAGGGCCACCGTCTTCATGATGTCGGTGTGTTTCTTGCTGTCTTCCCACGGCTTGATGCCGAGCCGGCGGCCTTCTTCGTTGACGTAGACGATCAGGTCTAGCCCGAGCTCCTTCGCCGCGTAGTTATCGCGGAACTCGTACATCTCGCGAAATTTCCACGTGGTATCGACGTGCATCAGCGGGAAAGGCGGCTTGGCGGGATAAAACGCCTTGAGCGCCAGGTGCAGCATCACCGACGAATCCTTGCCGATGGAATAGAGCATCACCGGGTTCTCGAAATCGGTGACGACCTCGCGGATGACGTGGATGCTCTCGGCCTCGAGCTGCTTGAGATGGGTGAGGTTGTAGGCGGTCATGGGGCGGCTGGTAGGGTACGATAGACACCGGGCTGGCGTTGTCGCCAGACAAGGGCCAAACCGTCGAATATACACGGGTTACGGCGGACCGTACAACAACGATACAAGCTCGACGCCTTCCGCAAGTGGCGCCGTATTTTCGCCACAAAGCGAATTAACTGGACCCGGCCCAACACCTTTCGGCCATATCAACGCATTGTTACAATGGATGAGTGAATCGGACTCGCGGGCGCGGGAGGGCACGTTGGATGGCGTTTCGCTGGATCATCTGGGACGACGAAGATGATCCTCGTGGTAACGTCCAACACATCGCCGAACATGGGATCACGACTGACGAAGTGGAGTCCGTCGTCAATGGTCCGACTGCGACGATTCGAGACATCGAATATGGCCGCGACACAAAGCTCAGCAGCGTCCAGGCGATCGCCGATGCGCTACGACTTGAATTGGATTTGGTGAACACGAAGGTCGAAGTTTAGAGCGGGACCCGCCGTGAAAGAGGGTTCCATGGATGATCCGCCACAAGCCGTACCGCCTGCCGCCTACATCCACGTGCCGTTTTGTGCCCGGCGGTGCGGGTACTGCAATTTCACCGTGATTGCTGGGCGGGACGATTGGATTGGCCGGTATCTGGGGGCGCTCGAGCGGGAACTTGGGTGGCTGGAGACGCCGCGGCCCGTGGAGACCGTTTTCCTCGGCGGGGGGACGCCCACGCACTTGGCGGTTGACCAACTGGCGCGGCTGCTTGCCTTGGCCGGGCGCTGGTTTCCGCTTGAGCCCGGCGGTGAATATTCCGCCGAAGCGAATCCGTCGGACTTAACGGCAGAGAAACTGGCGCGGCTCGGTGCGGCAGGCGTGAATCGCATCAGCATCGGCGGGCAATCGTTCGATGCGAAAAAGCTGCGGACGCTCGAGCGCGATCACTCTCCCCGCGACCTGGTCCGCTCGGTCGAGGCGGCCCGCAAGACCTTTCCCTCGGTCTCGCTCGATCTCATTTTCGGCGTCCCAGGGGAAGCGTTCACCATGTGGGAGCGAGATCTGAAAATGGCGATTGACGCCGGGGTGGACCACATCTCCGTCTATGGGCTCACCATCGAAAAGGGCAGCGCGTTTTTCGGCCGGGCGCTCCGCGGGGCACTGGCGCCCGTGGGCGAATCTCTGGAAGTGGACATGTACGAGGCGGCCCGCGAAACCCTGACCGCCGCCGGGTTCGAACACTACGAAATCTCGAACTACGCCCACCCCGGCTACCGCTGCCGGCACAACGAGGTCTATTGGCTGGGTGAACCGTACTACGCCGCCGGTCCCGGCGCCACACGCTACCTCGGTGGCCGCCGGGAAATGAACCACCGCAGCGTGACCACCTACCTCCGCCGCGTTCTCGCGGGCATTTCTCCAGTGGCGGAAATCGACGAGGCGCCGCCGGAGGAGCGGGCCCGCGAACGGCTCGCGTTCGGCTTGCGGATGCTCGATGGCATGGATGAATCATGGTTCGTCGAGAAAACGGGCAAGACCGTGGATGAGGTGGCCGGCGGCGCCCTCGATGAACTCATTACCCTCGGTCTCTTGTACCGCCGTGACGGGCGTGTGCGGCTGACGCGCCGCGGCGTCCTCTTGGCGGATTCCGTGATGGGGCGTATTCTGCGTGACGATACAGAATCGGCTCGGCGACGTTCCGTTGCGCGGCAAGCTCGGCGACGTTCCGTCGCCGGCTAAACGGGTCGCGCCGGCCATTTCCGACTTCCGACTTCCGACTTCCGATTTCCGACTTCCGACTTCCGACTTCCGACTTCCGACTTCCGACTTCCGACTTCCCATGCGTCTGTCCCTCATCGTCGCCGTGGCGAACAACCGCGTGATCGGGCGGGATGGCCGATTGCCGTGGCGGCTCTCGGCGGACCTGAGGCGGTTCAAGCGGCTGACGATGGGGCATCACGTGATTCTTGGGCGGAAGACGTTCGAGTCGATCGGCCGGCCGCTGCCGGGACGCCATGTCATCGTGCTCACCCGCCAGGCGGATTACGCCGACCCGCGGGGTGAGAACGAGGTCCGGGCGGCCCGCAGCTTGCAGCAAGCGATGCAACAGGCTGCCGACGATAGCGAAGTGTTCGTGGCCGGCGGCGCCAGCGTGTACGCCGAGGCTCTGCCGCTGGTCTCCCGCATGTACTACACCGCGGTGGACGCGGCGCCGGCCGGGGATATCCTCTTCCCCGAGATCGATTTCTCGCAGTGGCGGGTCATCGAGGAGACGCCGCAGCCCGCGGATGAAAAGAACGAGTATCCTTCTTGCTTTCTTGTTTACGAGGTCTCTTCGACCATCCCGCCGCCAGCGCTGCCGATGCCGCCGCGCTGCGTCACGCCCCACGCGCCGGTCGAGTTCTGCTATACGCTCGTTCACGCCGCCGAGGCCGTCGGCGTCACCGATCTGGCCGATGGCGAATTTCTCCCCGGCGACCGCACGCTGGAAGAAGGGATCGAGCGGCAACTCAACTACCTGCTCGACCAGGTCGGCTGCGACCGGCCGGGCTTTCGCCTGTTGGAGATCGGCAGCGGCTACGGACGATTGCTGAAGCTGGCGGGCGACCGCGGCGCCCGGGCGGTGGGCGTCAACATCTCGCCCGAACAAGTGAAATATTGCCGCGACCGGGGCCTGAACGCGTATTGCTGCTCGTATCGCGACCTGCTGCATGCGGACGCCTGGCACGGACAGTTTGACGGGGTGATCGCGAACGGATCGCTCGAGCATTGGGTGCAGCCCCAGGACGTGCAAGCCGGCCGGATGAACGCAATCTACCACGAGTCCTTCGAGATCACCCATAAAGCCCTCGACCCCGCGGCGGTTGACGCCCGCTACGTGACGACGGCCATTCACGTGAAACGCGAGGTCAAGCCGGAATACCTGCTCACGCCGTGGCGCCGCCAACCGCGCGGCGCCGACCGGCGGCATTTCAGCCTGCTGCACCACTGGATGGGCGGGTGGTACCCCGTCGACGGCCAGTTGGAAGCGTGTGCCAAACCGTATTTCACGTTGGAGACGGAGACGGACGGCACGGTGGGCTATCGAATCGCCAACGACTACCGCATGCCCCGCCTGGTCCGCGGCTTGTACGCCAATCCCCGCATGATGTGGCGGCTGGGCCGCTGCCTGGTCCGCCGGCCGCGGGTGACCCGGACCATGTTTCAAAGCTTCTTTATCGAGAAATCGTGGGACTGGCAGTTCCGGGGCGACGACCCGCCGATGAAACTGCTGCGGCACACCTGGCGGCGATCCGCATAAACCCATTCCTCCGGCCCTTCGGCTACCAACTGAAGAGAACCACGGATGGACACGGATGAACGCGGATTTAAGCAAAGCCGCGGTTAGCGGGAATGCTGCACGACGTAGGAGTTCTACAGAGAAACGCGGGTTTCTTCGGAGGACGTATCTCGCTCCCGAGTTATCCGCGCCCATCTGCGATTCAAACACTTGGGCGCCTTGCCGCGTCAGGGATATTCCCCTTCCAGTAACGTGCGCAGCCACGCGGGATAGGAGGCCGAGTTTTCTTCCGCCAGACAAGTCCCACCAGGAAGGTCTTGAAGAACGCGCGCCGCGACGCAGAGCAACACCTGGCCGAGACCCGGCCCGCGAAAGGCCTCCAAGCCGATCGTCCAATACGGCGCGCCTCGGACGGCCAATTCCGTCCATTCGAATTGGCAGTCCGCGTCTTCCTGCGGGTCCACTTCCGCAACGTCGCCGCTGTGATAGCGAAACGACCGCAGGAATCGGCGCTTGTTGACCGGGACCCAGCCCGTGGCGGCCAGAAGTTCGGCAGCCGGGAATTCGTTCGGAGGAAAGGCGAGCGACCATTTCGACCAGGTTTGCATCCGTCCCGTGGCGAGTCCCATCACGCGGACGCCGTCGTCTTGGACAAGCAGTTTCGTCTCTAACTGGCCTTCGCGGGCCTTCACGCCGCAGCGCGGATCGGCCGGGGGCGCGTACCAGTCGGTGCGGGGCGCCGCTTCGGCGGTCTCGCGGACGAGGAGCGATCGGTCAAACGGCGCTGTTTGAAAGAACCAGCGGATTTCACACGTCCGCAGCATGATCTATCGCCTTGAACGGAGAAACCGACGACGCGGCCGACCGTCGCCGGGCCGTTGCCGGCGGACGACCGCTGCCGCATCATGGAAGATGATCCAGCCTTCCGATTCCAACCACAAGGTACCATGACCGAACACGATCTGCGAACCGAACTGAAGACGTCTTTCAAGAACCGCGCCATCCTTTACTGCCTGATCTTCGACGAGCTGCGCGGTGAGATCGGCGAAGAGCGGGCGATGGCGGTTCTCAAGCGGGCGATCCGCCGGCGGGGCGAGCAGGTGGGCCAGCGGTTTCGCCCATTCGCCCCACGGGACCTCGCGGGCTTGAAGGACGCGTTTCTCAACGGAATTCCCGACGAGGGACGCCTCTTTGAGCCGCAGGTCGTTCAATGCGACGACCATTCCTTGGTGATCCACTTGAACGCCTGCCCGCTAAAAGAGGCGTGGGAAGAACTGGGGCTGGACGATCGGGAGAAGGCGATGCTCTGCGAAATTGCCGGGGAGATCGATCGCGGCACGTTTGAAGGGGCCGGGTTCTCGTTCGAGCCGGATACCTGGCAGCCGGGGCGGACCGGCTGCTGCCACCTGAAGATTGGCCCCGGGCCAGCGCCGTAGCCGGTCCCTGCGACATGCGCGCACGCAGAAACTCGAAATCCGAAACCATCGCCTCTATGCGTAAACGTGTGGGGACGTTTCGAACATTTGAATTTCGGATTTCGGATTTGTTTCGGATTTCGAAATTCGTGCTTCCTACGTGCGGCCGGGCGAGCCCACAAGCGGCGTGATCTACGCGGTTCCGGACGAACCGCTGGGCGAACACGGGGCCCCAAGCGACGCCATCCAGGGCTTCAGCTTTCGGCTGCGTCTGACCCGAAACCCTGAGAACCGCCTGCCGTTTACCAGGCCGCCGGACTACGACCCGCGCCACTACGAACTGCAACGCCGCTATTCGGCGGCCGGCGGCCGCAGTGGGCCGCAAGGCGGCGCCCTGAACCTGCGGCTGTTGACGTGGTCTGTTTACACTGTGAGCGAAGCGCACTACACTTGGCGCATCGAAGAAGGCGTTCGCCTTGACGGGTTGCATCCCGAACCGAAGGGCCGAAGAAACACGCCTTCCGTCAGTTCGCGCAACTCGCCATACTAGAACGACTTACACCACACGGGGCGTGGCTCAGCCTGGCTAGAGCGCTGCGTTCGGGACGCAGAGGTCGCTGGTTCAAATCCAGTCGCCCCGACTTTTAACCCCTTGTGGGACAACAACTTGCGTCAACAAGTTTTGACCCCCGATGGGACCCCGGAAGTGTGACCCCGCACTTGACCCCCGTTTTCCCAACGGGGAACCCAAGCGGGGACGGCGGGGCTTTGCCAAAGACAACGAACAAGACCCCGCCTTCTTAAACTAAGGCGGGGTTTTTCGTACAACGATCAAAGGATTTTTGGGCAACGGACAGGGCAAGGTTCCGCCCCGAGGATGACGGGTTATCCAATGGCGAAAGCAAGGAAAACGAAGGCCAAACCCAAGGACCAACCCGGACATAGTGAATCGGTCCGGTTGTTCCACAAGGCAAAGGTTGGCAAGGTCTTTCACGGGGACTCTATTCTTCTTCTCAACAAGAAGATGAAGCCCCAATCCGTTGACTTGATCGTCACAAGTCCGCCGTTCGGCTTGGTCCGCAAGAAGGCTTACGGCAACGTTGATGCGGATGAATACATTGAATGGTTCAAGCCGTTCGGAGAAGCCTTTCATCGGGTGTTGAAGGATACCGGGTCCCTTGTCATTGACATCGGCGGGGCATGGATTCCCGGGCAACCTACCCGAAGCCTTTATCACTACGAATTACTAATCATGCTTTGCCGGGAACTTGGGTTCCATCTTGCCCAAGATTTCTTTTGGTGGAACCCGGCAAAGATTCCAAGTCCGGCGGAATGGGTCACAGTCCGCCGCATCCGCGTTAAGGACGCGGTGAATTGCGTTTGGTGGCTTTCAAAAACCCCGTGGCCAAAAGCAAGCAACTACCGCGTGACCGTCCCGTACAGTGAATCAATGAAGGGGTTGTTGAAGAACGGGTATCAATCAAACGTTGTCCGCCCAAGCGGTCACGACATAAGCGAAAAGTTTTCCCGGGGGCACGGTTCGGCGATTCCGCCCAACCTAATTGCCGTCCCAAACACGGAAAGCAATTCCTACTATCTTCGGTACTGCAAAGAAAACGGGTTGAAGCCCCACCCGGCAAGGTTTCCGTCCGTAATCCCCGAATACTTCATCAGGATGTTGACCGATGAAGGGGACATGGTTGTTGATCCGTTTGCCGGTAGTTGTGTCACGGGGGAAGTCGCGGAACGCATGAAGCGAAAGTGGGCGTGTTGTGATCTAGTTGAAGAATACTTGCAAGGTTCGCTTGCCCGCTTTGAACACAACCCGGAAGACGGGACAACACAAAAAACGTTGTTCCCGAAAGGTCCTGCCCGCAACGGTGAAAACGCCTATCGCGTCTTTCACCCCGCGTCACTTTGGGACGATGAAACCCCCGACAAGCTTCAAGCGGATGGCGGACAAACGCGGCCCGCTTCCGTGGGAAGCAACGGGAAAACGGGCAAGAAGCAAAAATCTTAGTGGGGGATACACCATGCCAGCACTTCCCGCCCGTTCCCTTGTCAACGCGATTCTCTCTGCAATTGATGCGTCCGGTTGCGGTGCCGCATACCTATCATCACGGATGCGGGAACATCCACGACGAATTGCCATAACCCTGCCTGACAACCGGTCGATTTCAGTCTGGGTTTACGCTTGGACTTTGACACACGGCGGAAGGACATCCCTTCCGCATGAATACCGAATCCAGATGACATCGGTATCATCCCCGCTTGGTCTAAATCCGAACGGTGAAACGGTGTTGATTGGATATGAACCGGACCTTCGGTTGTTCGCCGGGTTTGACCTTTCACGACATCGGACGTTCACCACCGGTTCACCGTCCGTTCAAGTGGACATCAACGTCGTTCGCCAAGCCATCCAACTTGGGCTTTCGTTTGACCGTAAATCCAATCAGGAAATTGCCGTCGGAATCCGTCCGGACCACCTAGTTGATTACATTTTGAACGCGACGGAACTACATCGGTTTGGCCGGTTCACGGATACCTTCCGTATCCTTAATCGCGTGGTCAACCTTGAAGACGTTTCCGAAGGCGAAATCCAACCATTGGCCATACCGCGAAGACGGATTGTTGAAACGGTAAGTCGCCTTTCACGAAGCGGCAACTTTCGCCAATGCGTGATGAACGCTTACGGAAACCGGTGTTCCGTGACCCGGGCACAACTTCGCCTTGTCGATGCTGCCCACATTCTTCCGGTTGGTTCCCCGGGTAGTTCGGACGACGTTCGCAACGGTCTTGCGTTGTCCCCAACGTATCATCGGGCGTATGACGCGGGGTTGATCTACCTCAACACCAACTACGAAATGCGAATCAATTCCGAAAGAGTCACAGAACTTCGCAGTTTGAATCTTGAGGGCGGGCTTCGTGGTTTTCAATCGCATCTTGGCAGGATCAACCTACCCCCGGATCGGCAACAATGGCCAAACACGGCCTTCATCCGGCAAGCAAACCGTTACCGAAACATTCAAACCAGTTAACCTTGTAATGACCCATTTCCCAACCCAATAAACGCAAGCTTGAAGGGTCTAGTGTTCCAACTTCTTTGGGGTAAGTATCTATAAGTAAATACCCCCTTCATCCTTCCTTGTAATGATCCAAAACAAGGAACAATAAACGCAAGGAATTCTTCCCCTTGTGTATCCACGGGGATGCCCCTAGAAGCCTTCCCCGTCTTCCCGGTCCCCAAGCCCGCCTTCCCCGTCCGGGCGTCTTGGCGGGGACGTGATAACACCCAACGCCCCGTTTGCGTCCCTCGGGTCCCGCCCGTCCCCAAGCCCATCCCGGTCCGGGGTGTCCCCTGGACCAAAGCCCCGCCAATGGGGTCACAATACTAGGTTTAGTATTTCTTGGACCCGGTGCTTGACTGCTTGGACCCATGGGCCTTAGAATACAGGCGTTGGCAACACGTTTCCCGCAACCGAAAGGAAGAACCATGAAACGCCAAGGATTGTCCCGCAAGGACGCCATCCGATTCCGCATTGGGATTTCCCCGGACAACGTTCCCCCGCCGCACAACACAAAGCGGGCGGCATGGGAATTGATGCAACGGGGGTATGCGGCAACCGAATCAAAGTTGAAGAAGTTTGTTGAACGGGGCAAGCTTCCCCCCTCGGATTCTATCCGAAGTGAAGCGGCATGGAATGAAGACCGGATGGAACAAGCGGCGGACTTGTTTGAAGAAGCGGGGGACTTCACCCCGGAAGGCTTGTTCTTTCGTGACTACGGTTTGACGTTGACGGAAGTTTACAAGGCTTTGGATTCCGCCTATCGGTCCGCCGTGGATGAATTCGGGTCTGCCGCCTATGACGTGTTGGCCCAAAAGGCGGATTCGTATGACTTCCGCATGATTCTTGACCCGGGTTGGGACCGCCGCAAAGCCCGCATCAAGTTTGAAGTCCTTCCGGAAGTCCGGAAGAAGATGGAGAAGCTTGCCGCCAAGCGGTAACGCTTCCGCCCTCGGGGACGCCAAGGATGCAACGCCCCCAACCAATGTCAACGGACCCTTCTTTCACAAGCGGACCCAAAAAAATGTTTCACAACTTGACCCGGGCTTAGGCTTCCAACCGCCGCAAGGGGAACAACCGGTTGGGGGCGGGAAGCCCAAAACCAAAGGACGTTCCCCATGCAACGCAAGACCAAAGTCACGGTCCGTAAACCCGCCATCAAGTATTGCCGTCAATGCGGCAAGACCAAACCGTTGGCGGACTTCCCAAGGAAGCAAGCCAACAAGAACGGGCGGGGAAGCCCATGCAACGCTTGCCGCAAGAAGGCAAGGCAAACCCCGGAAGCCAAGGAAGCCAACCGCAAGCGGGTCCGCCAATGCCGGGAACGGATGAAGCCCATCCGCCGCATCATCGTCCCCGATGGATTCAAGCGTTGTTCCCGATGCGGGACCATCAAACCGCATGAAGACTTTGGGACGGACAAGCGGGCAAGGGACGGATTGTCTTGTTGGTGCAAGGAATGCAATTCCCAGACTTCCCGCCAAGTCCAAGCCCGGAAGTATGAAACGGATGCGGAATACAACTTGACGCAAAAGCTTCAAGCCCGTGTCCGGTCAACGTTACCGGGGGTTTCCCTTCCAAGATTGTTCGGGGACGTGTTGCCCTATTCCGTTTCGGAATTGGTTGCGGACTTAAAGTCCAAGGTCCCCGAGGGATGGGAATGGGAAGACGTTATGTCCGGGGCGTTGCAGGTTGACCACAAGAAGCCCCTTTGTGCTTTCCGGTATCGGTCCCAACATGATCGGGCGTTCCGGGAAGCTTGGAAGCTTTCCAACCTTCAACTTCTCCCAAAGGAAGAACATGAACGGAAGGGGGCAACTTTCAACGGGACCAACTACCGCATGAAGCGGGCGGGGTAATGATCCATTTTTCACGTTATTAAACGCAACGTTTTCAAGGAAAGGCATGAACCATGACGGACGCAAACCAAAGAAGACTTCATCCGGCATTCAAGCAAACGCCCAAGTATTGGGAAACGGTTGCCGTTTCCTTGTCCTTGGTTGAATGCGGACAACTTCAATGGGACCGGGAGAAGGTCCGGGGGATGATTCAAGACGCATTGGCAAAAACCAAGGTCTTGGCGGGGCAACTAAGCGGGGAACGCTTGGAACCGTATGCCAAGGACTTGGAACACGGTCTTGAACAATTGGCAACCGTGTTTGAAGCCCGCTTCCCATACGTTTCCCGTCCCCGTTGTTGACAACGGCGGGACGCCCCAAGCCAACGGACGGGACCAAGGGGCATATAGGTTCTTTCTCAAAGGGGACCCACGGAAGCGGGTGGGGGCGGAACCAGCATCTATTGCAATTGAATTGATAGGTAAGCAAGCCATGAACGCCAAAACCTTCATCTTGACCAACATCCGCCAACGGCAAGACGCCCCAACATCGGACCGGGGATGGGTTTCCTATCGTCCCCGTGATTGGGCGGAAGACCCGCTTTCCTATGCGGACCGCATGAAGCTTTCACAAACTTTGAAGGACTTGGAATCCTCGGGTTTGGTTGAATGCCGCCGGTCCCGGGACGGGGCTTGCCGTTGGATACGTCTTTCCCCAAACGGACAAGCCAAGGCGGAAGCGTTGGCAAGGGAACAAGGAATCCGAATCCCGGGGGACGCCCCCGATGCGGATGACCTATTGCGGATGCACCGCCGCCGGGTCCGCCGTTGGGCAACGCAAGCCCAAGAACATCAACAACGCTTTGAAAAGCAAGGACGCCCCGCCCCGGGCAAGGACGATTGGTCCAACAAACGCATCCGCCAAGAAGCGGAACAAGTCCCCGTCATCAATGACGCCCTTGCCAAGTTGGAAGCGGGGACCATGACCGATGAAGACGGGCTTGCGTTGTTTCAAAAGTTGTCTGGGGAACCCGCAAGCCTTCACCACGGGCGGACGCCCATGACGGATGAAGAAGCGGATGAACTATGGGACGGAATTCTTCATGGATGACTTCCCCCAAAAAAGACAAACGGTCCGCCGGGACCGCAATGAAAGGACGGAACCATGCCCAAGACCGTTGAAGCAACATCATGCCCGTATTGTCATGCGTCAACTTCCAAAGTGACGCATACCAAGCATGAACGGACGTTTGACCGGGAAGCCAAGGTTTTCATCGTCACAACCATCCGAAGACGTTTATGCGGCGGATGCAAGTTGCCGTTCAAGACCGTTGAAAAGGCGGTCCCGGAACCATCCACGGAATTGATATAGATGACAACCCAAACCCGAAAGGACTTGAGACAATGAAGAATGAAGGACCCAACAACAACCGCCAACGCCCCGAGGGGATGACCATGCAAACGCAAACCATGACCGTTGACTATGAAGCTTCCCTTGCGGAATTGTGGGAACAACATCTTGGTTTCATCCCCAACTATCCCGCTTCATGGGAAGACCATGTTGAACCGTTGATGACCGGGCTTGATTACGTCATCCCGGACGGCGGGCTTGATTACTTGGCGGACGTTGGTCTTCTTGTTGCCCCGGGACCGGAAGCTTGGCAACCCGATGACATTGTGTTCCTGATTGGGGCAATGGAAACCATGCGTTGGTATCGGGAAGCCCCCGATTCCATCCATTGGTTGAAGCTTTCCAAGTATCAACGGGGACGGGCAATTGCCCAAGCGGAAGGAACGTTTGACAGGCTTGCCAAGGGGATGGACAAGTTTTCTTTCCGCCATCTTGCTTTGATGGTCCTTCAAGCCAAGGACAAGGACCAATTGGACAAAGCGTTTGCGTCCTTGGAAACAAAGCTTCTTGCAAACGGACTTGACTGAAAACAACCCGAGGGGACCGGGACGGATTCCGTCCCCCGGTTCACCATACACAAGGACGCCCAACCAATGTGGAACCCATTCAAGAAGCCCGTTCAAGCAAACGCCATTGAACCGTTGACCTTCAACGCAACCGTTGAAATCCAAGCCAAGGACGGGGACAAGAAACCCCGTATCAACGTGTTGGCCTACAACGGGGGCGTCATGGCGGTTCCCGGTTGGGGCAAGGTCTTGATTGACTTGGCGGGGCTTTCCATGCCCGAGACGGTTCCGCTTCTTGCGGACCATGAAGCCAACCTTGACGGCATCATCGGACAAGGAACCCCGTCAAAGACCGGGGGCAAGCTTTCCGTGTCCGGGCAACTATCAAACGCAACGGAAGCGGGGAAGACCGTTCTTCAACTTTCCAAGGACGGGTTTGTCTTCCAAGCTTCGGTTGGCGTTGACCCGTCAAAACGAAAATACGTTTCCTCGGGGGAATCGGTCCAAGTGAATGGTCAATCGTTTGAAGCCGATGAAGACGGTTTCTATCTGATTGAATCGGGAAGCTTGAAGGAAGTCAGTATCGTCCCCCTCGGGGCAGACAACCAAACCGCCGTCAACATTGCGGCAAAACACAATCCGGAAGGAAAACCAATGCCAACCACAATTGAAGTTGAACGTGAACGAATCGGAACCATCAACGCCATGTTGAAACCGCCCTCGGGCGGATGGGGAATGGTTGCGGACCAAGTTGAAGAAATCCGGGCGTCTGCCATTACCGGGGAAATCACCCTTGCGGACTTGCCCGCCAAGGTTCGGGACTTGACCGAATTGCAAACCATGCGGGCTTCCCGAGAAGTCCCAACGTTTGCGTCCGGAGCCTACCTTCATTCCGCCAACCGAACCCCGGACGCCCGCATCCTTGAAGCTTCCGTTGCGGGATACGTTGGCTTGAACGTCCCCAAGCTTTACGGGGAACAAGCGGCGGAAGCCGGTTCCCGCTTGGGAATCACTTGTCTAATGGATGCCGTCCGCATTGCCGCCAAGCTTTCCGGGCGGGAACCCGATTGGCGGAACAAGGATGAAGTCATCAAAGCGGCATTCTCAACCCGGGACCTTCCGGACCTTCTTTCCAACGTTGCCAACAAGTCCTTGCAAGAAGCCTACGGGTCATTCCCGTCCGCCGCAAAGATGGTTGCCAAGAAGCTTGACGCCAACGATTTCAAGACGCATACGGGCGTCCGCTTGACCGGGGACGTTATCTTTGAGAAGACGCCCGGGGACGGGGAAATCCGTCATGGAACGTTGACGGACGATTCCTTCACCTATGCCATTGATACCTATGCCAAAATGTACGGCATTTCCCGCCAAGACCTAATCAATGACGATACCAACGGTCTTTCAACCATCCCGCAACGCATGGGACGGGGGGCGGCATTGGCGGTTGAAGAAGTCTTTTGGACGTTGGTCCTTGCCAACACGGGCAACTTCTTCCATACCAACAACAAGAACGCTTTGACCGCCGCCTTGGACGCAACCGCCCTTGGTTCCGCCGTTCAAAAGTTCATGGAACAAGTGGACCAAGATTCCAAGCCCATCAATGCGGTCCCCAAGTACCTTTGCGTCCCACCCGCCTTGAAGGTCACGGCGGATGAATTGTATGCGTCCCGGACCTTCAACGTTGGGGCCGGTTCCGCTTCGGACAAGGTTCCCGCCGCCAATGCCTTCTTCGGAATGTATGAACCGGTTGTGTCACCTTGGATCGGGGCAAACGGTTTGACCGGCGGGACGGATACCCAATGGTACTTGTTTGGGGACGCCCAAGACATTGCCGCATTCGGCATTGCATATCTTGGTGGAATCGAATTTCCAACCATTCAAGAAGTTGATATGCCCGCCAACAAGTTGGGCATCCAACTACGGGGCTTCTTGGACTTTGGCGTTTGTCAAGTTGACCATCGGGGCGGGGTCCGTTCCACGGGGGCGGGTTAATCGTCCGTTCAATTGAAGGGGGTTCCCGGTTGACCTAAGACAACCGGGACATTCCTTGCGTTGGGTTCCGCTTCCTTGACATAGGCTTCACGGAACCCAACCCGCCCATCCCGGGTTTGGTCCATTTCCCGGGATGGGCTTTACCATTCACCCCCGAGGGTTGAACCGATGGGGACCGTTTGGCGTTGGTCGGAACGGGCGGGGATGATGCTTCCCTTTGAAGCCCCCGGACCGGACCCGCCCAAACGGAAACGCAAGCCCAAGCCCCGTCCCCCGGAATACATTCCCACACTTCGGGACATTGAAGAAGCAACCGCCAAGATTCGGGAAGGATGGTCCGAAGCGGAACACAAGAAACGGGCGGGCGTCATCGTCCCGCCTTGGACCTTCCCGATGGTCCGTCTTGATGACTTGTTCCAAGACTTTGTTGAAGGACGGATTGACGAAATGTAATGATCCAATTTCCGTCCTAATAAAATCACGGAAACCCGGTCATGGGGTATGGGCTGAAACGGTTGGGGCGGATGCGGTCATGGCTTGCCCACCGGGAATTGTCTCCCAAGCCATTCAACCGCCGCGTTGAATTGATCTTCCGAGGGGCGGACATAATGCTTGTCCGCAACGTTGCCGGGGGCGTGACCAAGGAAGTATTGGGCAAACCGTCCGAAGCTTTCATGTTCCCCAAGCTTGGATGCGGCGGTCTTCCGCAAAAGCTTCAACGGTTTGTCAATCTTGATCGGTTCCCGCGTTGGATTGCCGTCTTCATCTTCTGGCGGGTTTGCAAGCTTCCATACAACGCGGTTGTAAGCGTTCCGGATGTTGTCCGTTTTGTTGACCCTGCCGTTGACGATGGCTTCGGACTTCAACGGAGTCCCATTTCGGTTGGTCAAGGTAAGGTCCGGGTGATCGGACCGGAACAACTTCAACAACCGGAAGGTTTCCGCCCAAAGGGGATACGTGACTTCCGGAACGGAATCGTGTTTGCCGGTCTTTGACCGTTTGCGTGTAATCCGTCCCGCGTCCCAATCAACTTCATCTTGCCGCAAGTCCGCAATATCCGCTTGGGTCATTCCGCAATTGAGACACAAGAGAATATAGAGCCGCGTCCGTTCCACCGAAGCGGTGAAAACGATGTTCAATTCATCGGGGGTGAAGACTTCAATTCCGTTTGGCTTGACGGCAATCGAGAATTCCCGGGATTCAATAATCCGGGGAAGGTCCAACAACTCTTGTTCCCACGCCCACCGGATGAATTGCTTCACCGCTTGAATTCGGTCACGGGCTGAATAAGAGGAAAGCTTTCCTTTCGTCACGCGGGATTCAAGTTTGTCCCGATAACGGGAAAGAACGGGTCCGCCGATTGACGCAATGGGTTTTGACCCGCCGACGTGTCTTTTGAAATCTTCCAAGCAACACCGCAACGATTCGTAACGCCCGTGTGACCGTTCCCCACGCTCCGCTTGTTGTTGCTTCCGTTTCAGGAACCGCTTGACGTTCCCTTCAACCGTCATGGGACGGTCTGGATTGGGGTCAACTTCATTGGCTTCCCAAGGGGCGTCCGGGAGTTCTTCGGGCAAGCCCCCGAGAACAAGCGGAAGGTTGGACGGGTCTTGGTTCGGGTCTTCCCCTTCCATGAAATACGGGACGCCCAATTCAATCATCGTGTGGTACGTCCGCAATTGGGCAAACCATGAAGACCATTGAAGACGGTTTTCCGGGGTGTCTTCTTGACGCAACCCTTCAAGCCTTTCCGTGACCCGTTCAATGAGGGACCGCCAAGCCCGTTTGTTGGGGTCATCTTCAAGGCGTTCTTGGTCAACTTCCGCCTTCTTCAACAGCCATTCATTGAGACAACGCCGGTAACTTCGGACCTTGCCTTCCGGGGCGGTGAAGTAGTAGTCCTTCCCCTTGTAACGCTTCCGCCAACGTTGTTCCCCGTCCCGCCAATGAAGCTTGTATTTCGTGGCCATGACCGTTCCCCGCTGAAAGCCGTTGTCCGTCCCCAAGGGGCTTCCCTCGGGGCATGTAAGCCTAATCCAACGGCAATCCAAGCGTCAAGTCTTGACCCCCAGTTTTGACCCCCGTTTGCCCGTGTTTTTACCCAAACGGGGGTCAACCTAATTTCACAAGCCATTATTTTGCAATAACTTACATTTTCGGACGGAACGTTCGGGACGCAGAGGTCGCTGGTTCAAATCCAGTCGCCCCGATTGCATTAGACCACGACCGTCCATCAGGGCGGTCGTGGTCTTTCCATAGGGGCCTGCTGGCGGGGTTCAGGTGCATCTCGCCGCGCTTCTGCGACGGCCAGACGACGATCTTGT
>Ga0180438_10000341_pt1 | contig 92489 bp, 128 predicted proteins | sample SS_ome_12_FD_132455 | JGI IMG/M metagenome (GOLD analysis project Ga0180438, IMG submission 132455) | Hypersaline lake sediment archaeal communities from the Salton Sea, California, USA - SS_3_D_2 metaG | ecosystem: Environmental > Aquatic > Non-marine Saline and Alkaline > Hypersaline >... | reverse complement strand
GTGGTCGTCATGGGCTTCGGACACTAGGAGGCAGACATGAGCTACTACGACCGAGAGCCGGACTGGGAGAAGGTTGGTCTCGTGGACGTGGACGCCGGGAGCGTGACCCTCGGTGACCCGTGCTACGTCGTTGGCTCGGACGCCAGCGGCTTCATGGAGTGGCCCGAGTACTGCAAGTACCTCGACGGCCACAAGGAGCAGGTCTACCATCACGGTGGCAAGGGCTACATCAAGATGCCCAGTGGTCACTTCCACTTCCAGACTCTGTACGGCGACGGGAGCTACCCCGTCTACGTGAAGAAGAACGACCAGGGACAGGTCACCAAGGTTATGATCGACTTCGACCCGGACCTGGACGAGGACGATGAAGAGGAGGAGTGGTGAAGGATACCAGCAAGATGGACGCCGCTGGAGTTGCGCGTGCCTGCTCCCGCGCACTCAAGGCCGCAGGCTGGAGTATCTACAAGAGGGCGAGAAGGAACGACCGAGGCACGCCTGGACTCCACTGCTACCGAGTGGGCTATTCGAACAAAGTCGCCGTCACCTACATGAGTGCCAACCCCTACGAGGCTTACTCGAAGCGACGGCAAGACGAGAGGCGTGAACTGGTGCGACGGGCAAAGGACGCCTTGCGAGAGAAGGGCTACCCCGTCGCTGACGACGGCTACATCCACTGCCGCAAGTCGCGGTACTAGGAGGGACCTGATGGCATTCACAATGATGGGATCCAGAGGTGACGTGCGGATGCGGCTGAGGCCCCGGAAGGAGCGCGGGCCGAAGGGGATCGTGCCGAAGGTCAAGAGCATCATCCCCAACGTGAACCGCACGCATACGGTCCTGCCCGGAGCGAAGCAGGCGAAGCCGAGCTTCATCAGCAAGGTGAAGTCCTTCTTCGCCAGGGGGGACCGATAGCACTCGGCCTCTGAGGGCGCGTGGCATAAGGCCATGTTGTAGGAGGTAGAGATGCCTGAGTACGTAGAGACAGTCTTCAAGGTTGCCGGTCCAGTCCGAGTCGCCCGCGTCAACTCCAAGTCGCGCCCCGGTAAGCAGCACAAGGTGACCGTCGCGTGCGAGTGCGAGGGATTCCGATACAACGGCTACTGCCGTCACGTCGCCCTCGCAGCCCGTGACTTGAAGGACACCGCCTCCCTGGTGCGGAACCTTCACAGGTCTCAGAGAGAGACCTCCCTCTAGAAACCAGGAGCCGCTTGTCGGCGGAATACAAACAGGATGCCGTTGGTCCGGCGGGATACAAGACAGGGGGAACCGAAGGCGAACCTTGACCCGGACCACAAACTCTCTCTTGAAGGGGAGGGGGGACACAGTCTAATCTGTGCCTCTGTAGCTCAGCTAGGCTAGAGCGGCGGGCTAACTACCCGTGTCAGATGCAACCCTTGATCGTGCCGTGCGGAGTGGCGACTGATCATCGCCTGGTCGTACGGCGCACTTGCCTGATCAGTAGGTGTAGTGATAGGGGATAACGCACGCGCTGGTTCAAATCCAGCCAGAGGCAGCAACCCTCGACGTAACGGGGCGTCTGAATCCACGCCCACCTTCAAGTGAGAGCACGAGGAGCAACCTGGGGATGCGTGCAAGCTCCCCCCAAGGCATGGCCGCAACGCTGTCTGACTTGCACCAGATACGCTAGCCAGCCCGTCTTCGTGCTCTCACTTGAGGGTGGCCTCTACTACTCTGCATTCAACTCAACGCGGGAGGTGAATCGATGCGTTGGTGACGTAAAGCCAACTGAAACACACAGGCACCGGAGCGAGGGACTTGGGGCACCCTCAACGCGTCACGCCCCGATAGCTGATAGTTGGCAGGAACTTGGCGGGCGGGGGTTATATCAGCGGCTCCCGTCCGCCGCTCCAGGAGGCGCAACCATGAAGGGACGCAACCCCGTCGCCTACGCTCTCGCCCTGCGGGGCAAGGGCAAGGCCATGAAGGACCGCCGTGCGCCTCGTGGGAAGGCCAGGAACGAGCGCAGAGACGTGGAAGCCGCGCTCCAGGCGGAAGGCGTAGACCGAGAGGGATACCCAGAGTACATCCCTGAGCTTGACGACTACGACGAGTGGGAGTGGTGGGAGGACTAGATGAGCGAGTGGAAGAAGTACGAGCGAGGTGATCAGGTGGCCGTACTGGTGTCCCCCGGATTCGGCGCGGGCTGGAGCACCTGGGCCGGCCGCGAGCACCAGGAGCAGGCCATGTTCGACAGCCGCTTGGTCGAGAAGGTTCTCGCCAACGAGGAGGTCACCGAGGATGACCTTAAGGCCTGGTTCGGTGAGGAGTACCCCTACTCGGGTGGCCTCGACCAGGTGGAGGTCCACTGGCTCGACAAGGGGACCGCCTTCATCATCGAGGAGTACGACGGGAGCGAGTCCCTTCGGCTCATTTCAGACCTCTCGTTCACGGCGTGAGGAGGCCAGACATGAGGTACGCAGAGACGACAACCCCAGAGGAGAGGCGTCGCTACAAGCGGTGGCGCAAGCGGATCGCGGATGACGTGAGAGCGTTCCGCGCCATGACCGGGGCCTGGCCGGAGAAGAAGTGGATCCACGCCTCGAAGACTCAGGCTGCGCTGCGCGTGCTACAGGAGATCGACCCGCAGCCGAGCATCCTGGACATTGCGAAGACGAAGGAGGACCCATGAAGCGGGTGAAGATCACAGTCGAGGTCACCAACGATGACGGCATCGAGATCGTGACGCACCGCGCATCGTGGGACGTAGACCCCAAGAAGAGGAACAAGACGTTCGACCAGGCGGAGACCTTCCTCAAGGTCACGCTGAAGGAGGAGTGATGGAAGAGTACGACGAGGGGTTCGCGAGGAACCTTATGAGGCTGACTGGCGACTTCGGGGGCGACTGGCAAGACTTCGCCAACCGCAAGCTCAAGGCCGTGTCCCTGCGTGACGACAAGACCGTCCTCGTGTTCGAGTTCGAGGATGGGGGCAAGGCCGAGTTCACCGCCGAGGGAGACTGCTGCTCCCACTCCTGGTTCGAGCACCTCGAAGCTCCCGACACCGTCGAGGGGCTGGAGGTTCTGGCCGTCGAGGATCAGCGCATGGAGCACGGATGGGACGGTGAGGAGGACATGGGGGACTACCTCCAGTCCTACCAGACCATCCTGCGCCTCAACAACGGGGAGTCCATCAAGGTCGAGTACCGCAACTCCAGCAACGGCTACTACGGTGGCTACCTGGAGCGTGTCAGATAGCAACGGCTGGCGCGTCTCTCTAGTGGAGGGTTGATATGAACCAGTACCTCATGGACCTCAAGCACTCGAAGAGTCTCACCGATCAGGCCGCGCTTCGGGAGATCATTGACGATCTCCACGAGGACGCGCTCCAGGAGCGGATCCTACGGGACCTCTTCACTCCCCCACGCCCAGAGTTTGAGAGCGTCGAGTTCTACCCGATGCAGGAGGGTGACGTTGACTTCTAAGCGGGCCTGCTACCACTGCCGCAAGACGATCCGCACCAACTCCAGGAGCGCAATCTATCTAGGCTTCCTCGTCGCTACCAAGGGGGAGCCCTACGAGGCCTGGGTCTGCAACAAGAAGTGCCTCAACCAGTACAACGAAGAAGGAGACGAGTAGATGAAGAAAGCATTGATCGCCGTGACTCTCTGCCTGGCGGGAGCAATCGCAACCGCCGGTGAGCCCCCGCCCATGCCGATGAACAGCGTCCAGGGCATGATCCGCGCCCTGGAGCAGGATGGGCCGAGTGGATGGGAGGCTATCCACTACGGCTACGCCCTCGGCTACATCCGTGGAGTCGATGACGGGATGTTCGTGACCATGAAGTGCTACCAGGGTCTGACCAGCGAGACCAACGGGCAACTCGCCCGGATGTGGATCAACATAGCGAACGAGTTCCCAGAGATGTGGAACAAGCCTGGGGCCGTCCGCCTCATCACCTCGGCCATGCTGATCCGCCACTTCCCCTGCGAGGGTGGCGAGTCTGTGTCCCCAACGGAGTTTCACTGATGCGGATCCTGATCGCGGCGCTCGCACTCTGGGGGATTGGGTGCGGCCACGCCGAGTTCTCATCCCCCGATCCCGTGAACGAGCAGGAAGCGTTCTTCATCGCCAAGGTCGAGCACTACTGCGGCGTGCTGGAGCATGGCCCCTGCTACGTGGAGTTCCACGAGAATCCGAACGGCGGCTGGATGGCCGCATGGGCTACGCCTGGTGGGAACGTTGTGAACGCACACAGGCAGACGATCCACGATGGGTCGTTCAGCTACCTGAACGAACTCGCCGGCCACGAGGTCTGCCACCTTGGCGGCTGCAAGGAGAAGTACGGCAGGCCTGGTTGCTGGACAGAGGTCGAGGCGAACGAGTGCGTGAACCGCATCGTCTACGGCCAGGAGTAAGGAGGACAGATGAAGTCCCTGATTGATTCCTTGAAGGCTGCGAAGCGCGTCTCCACGCCGCTGATCGCGGTCACTACGCCGGACCAGCCGGCCCTCGCGCAGACCATCGCGGAGAGCCTCAACGGTGGCCTCCCGGTCGTTTCCTGGGACCGGGGCAACGGCTACATGGCCCTCAACAAGACCGCCGAGGTCGTGCTCCAGGAACTGGCGGACTCGCTGGACATGGACGCCGACGAGATCAAGACAGCCACGTCCGATCCCGTCGCCGCCATCCGCACGGCATCGAAGCTGGGCCAGGTCGAGGGCCAGGCAGAGAAGGAGGTTGTGCTCATCGCTCACAGCTTCAACCGCTTCCTGCATGACTCTCAGGTCCAGAACGAACTCGTCCAGTTGGTGCTCAATACCAGGGACACGTTCAAGGCGCAGGGGAATATGCTCATCATGCTCTCTCCTGACTTCACCTTCCCGGATGAGATCGTCCACGATGTGATCCTGCTGGACGATCCCCTCCCGGAGCACGAGGGCTACGCCACCATCGTTCGTGAGCTACATGACTCGGCTGACCTGTCGAAGCCCGATGACGAGTACCTGAAGAAGGTCACGCGCAGCGTGCGTGGGCTCTCCGCTTTCGAGGCGGAACAGGTGCTCGCCATGTCCCTTGCGCTCAACCCGGATGCCGGCGAGATCGACCTCGCGCACGCCTGGGACCTCAAGCAGAAGGCGGTGAGCAAGGTCAAGGGTCTCACCATGACCCTCGACGGCCCGGACCTCAAGGATCTCCGTGGCCTCGACCAGGTCACCGGGATGCTCAACGATCTCTGGGCTGGGCCAGAACCCCCGGAGCTTGTCGTTCGCATCGATGAGATCGACAAGGCTCTCGCAGGACTCGGCTCCGGTGGCGGTGCGGGGGACAACACCGGAGTCACCCAGGATCTCCACGAGCAGTTCCTCACCAACATGGAAGGCAACGAGTGGAACGGAGCCATCCTGGTGGGCATCCGAGGGTCCGGCAAGACGGTGCTCACCGAGTCCATCGGAGCGCACCACAACGTGCCTACCATCGTGATGGACACCGGGTCCATGAAGGGCAAGCACGTCGGGGAGTCCGAGCAGGCATTCCGCGAGGCCTTCCGCACCATCAAGAGCATCGGTGGCAAGAACGTCCTCGTCCTGGCCACTTGCAACAAGCTCGACGTGCTTCCTCCTGAGCTTCTTCGTCGCTTCAAGCTCCAGATCTGGTACTTCGACCTCCTCACTGACGAGGAGCGTTCCAGCCTGTGGCCCGTGTACCTGAAGAAGTACGGGCATCCCCTCGACTCTCCCCTCCCGGATGACACCGGGTGGACGGGAGCCGAGATCCGCAACGCGTGCGAGATCGCATACAAGCTCAACAAGCCGGTGAAGGAAGTGGGCGAGAGCTACATCGTCCCTGTCACGAAGAGCGCACCGGACTCCGTTCGGTCCCTTCGGAAGCAGGCAGACGGCACGTTCCTCTCCGCCTCCTACCCCGGCACCTACGAGATGAGCAAGGCCTGCGACTTCAAGCCCAAGAAGTCCAGCGGTCGCAAGCTTGCTCTGAAGGGAGCGAACTAGATGTTCTGGAGGCTGGTCGTAGCCCTGGGGCTCCTGAAGCTGATCTCAGGGGTCCTGGGGGGCTGGTACGACGCATTCTGGGAGGGGGTCGAAGTTGGACTACGTGAGACAGAGGAGAGTCCACAGGTCTACAGACCGTGTACAGACGTGGATGAGGCGGCTGTCCGTAGGTGTATCAGACGTTCGAGGCGTCGCCTCATGCTCGATGACAATCCGTATTTCTGGGACAAGGGAGGTGCCGCGTGAGCCACATCGCGACGGCGAAGGTAGTGATCAAGAGTCTTCGTGACGCGAAGAACGCGGCGAAGCGGCTGGGTGGCGTCCTGCACGAGAACGTGAAGAAGTACACCTGGTACGAAGGGAAGTCCTCGTGCGACGCAATGATCGAGTTCCCTGGCGCGAGATACTCGGTGGGCCTGATCAAGCAGAAGGACGGCACGTACTCGCTGAACTTCGACGCCTGGGCCTCGGGTGGACTCACCCCCTTCATCGGGCATAACGGAGGGAAGTTCTCCCAGGCGTACGCTGTCGAGGCTGCGAAGCGGATGGCTCGCATTCGTGGCTACAACGTCCGCGAGGTTCCTCGCAAGGACAACCAGGTGGAACTGGAGGTGATGGTCCGATGATCGAGACACTGGTAGGCATCGAAGTCGTGGCGTACCTGGCCGGCGTGATCGCAATGGCCTGGACGCTGGAGAGCACGTCCCCTCCGTCGAAGGCCCCCGAGGTCAGTAACACGGCGGGGCACGTCATCCTGATCATCCTGTCTCTCTTCTGGCCGGTCGTCTGTCTCGGCTGGCTCTTCAGGAGGCTAAGGGGATGAGCAGCGAGCCCAGGAAGATCACGAGCAACCATGTTCGCGCCGAACTGAAGAGCTTGGCCACGAACCCAGAACAGACCGAGCAGGAGAGGAAGGACCACTTACTGATCGAGTCAACCATCGAGTTCCTGAAGGAGGAGCTTCGGAGGGAGAGAGAGTCATGAGCAAGTACGCAACCAAGCTGGAGGTGCTGGAGTTCCTAGCCGAGGCAGTCAGTCGGGGCTACGTGGGAGGGCTCTGCTCAGCCCTAGACGACATAGACGGAGACAGGGGCGGCAGCTACTACGGGCACATCGAGATCCCCTACGCCTCGCGGAACATGACAGACAGAATCAGGAAGCTCCTTCGGGACGAGGGCCGGCGCAGGAAGGGGCCAGGGTACACCCTCGCGGACGACTACATCTGGCCCGAGTGGACCGGGAGCCGTGGGGCCAGGTACAAGTGGCTCAAGGGGCAGATCAAGAAGGAGGAGGGGATGTACCCAGCCCTCAAGTGGAGGAAGAAGTGAAGAAGATCACGATCATCGTAGACGGCCAGGGACAGACCAAGGTCGAGGCCTCCGGGTTCTCCGGGAGAGAGTGCCTCGACGCCACCCGCGCCATCGAGGAAGCCATCGGGAAGACGTTCAAGCGGGAGGACAAGCCCGAGATGAAGGGCACCGCCAGGAAGGCATTGGTGACCCAGTGAGCACCATCATCTTCAACGAGAGCGGAGACCTCAGACTCATCTACGACGATGACCTCGTCGCTCTCGTCAAGCCCCTCGGGACAGTGACAGTCCGCCGCGCCTCGCACGTCGAGCCGGCACCGGATGGGGAGTGGGCCGCAGACCTGTCTCCGGTCAAAGGTCCCCTTCTTGGTCCGTTCACCACTCGCAAGGAAGCCCTCGCCGCAGAGGTGGCGTGGCTCAAGTCCAACGACGTTCCAACCCCTTCGGAGAGATAGATGAAGAAGAAGACCCCGGCAGACATCATCAAGAAGCGCATCGAGAAGTGCGAGCGTCGCATCGCCAAGGGCTACGTGGCCCCCGAGGGCCAGGAGTCCGAGCAGTCCCGTCTGGAGCGGCTTCAGGCCGCGTTGAAGGAGATGGAGTAATGACACAGAACCTGTCGGAGAACACCGTCGTGCTGGCCCTCACGCTGGGCCAGGTGAGCAACCGCCGGAAGCTGTCCTCGTCCACCGAGGCGATCAAGACCGAGATCGACCGGGACATGCTGCACGTCGGCATCGACCTGTACGACGCGCCCGAACTCAAGGCGTGCCGGCGCTTCCTCACCAGCTTGAAGCTGGCGGTGCGATCCAAGACCGTGCCGTCCTTCCTGAAGGGCGGGATGTACATGGTCAAGGTGGAGGCCGTCGAAGAGATCGACGCTCTCCTCTTCAAGGCGCGTGAGGACTTCCGGCCCCTGGTCGAGGCCTTCGCCGCCGTGGCAGACGAGCGGAAGGAGGAGAGCCGCGCCCGCCTCGGGTCCGCATTCAACCCCGGCCTCTACCCGACCGCAGAGCAGATCAACGCTCTCTACCGCATCGACTGGAAGTGGCTCACAATGAGCACGCCGGACAGCCTCAAGAAGATCAGCGTCCAGTTCTTCGAGCGGGAGCGCGAGAAGCAGGAGGAGGCCCTCCAGGAGGCCGTTCACGAGATCACGAACATGCTCACGCTGGAAGCCAAGGGCCTGGCGGACCACATGGTGGACCGCCTGACGCCGGACGAGGACGGGAAGCCGAAGATCTTCCGCAACTCCATGGTGTCGAACATCACCGAGTTCCTGGCGAACTTCAAGCTCCGCGACGTGGGCTCCAGCGAGGAACTCCAGTCACAGGTGGAGCGGATGCGGAAGCTCACGGAGGGTGTCCAGCCGGATGACCTCCGCAAGAGCGACTCGCTCCGACAGGACGTTCACGAGGGCTTCAAGCGGGTGGCCCAGACTCTGGACTCGCTCGTCATGCAGAAGCCGAAGCGCAAGATCAACCTTCGAGAGGAGGCGTAGACATGAAGGTGCTCATCATCGACGGGAAGGGAGGGATGTCCTCCCTCGAAGACCAACTCGACAAGGCCGCAGAGGAGATCGGAGGCTGCGGTGATCCCAACTGCGAGGGCTGCGGGGGAGACGGCTCCAAGGTCAAGGAGATGCTCCAGGCCATGATCAACCCTCCGAAGCCGACTCTGAAGACGGCCATCGAGGCCCTTCACGAGGTCTCGAAGAAGGAGACCGATCCGGTCTCTGGTGTCTTCTACGGGGCGATGGCCAGGATCTTCGAGAGTCTCCCCAACCAGGAGACGGCGACAGCGAAGGAGATCCCCATCATGGACCGCGTGGGGCTGTTCCTCATCATGGTCGCCATGCTCAAGTACCAGGCGAAGGAGCAGATCGGTGAACCTCTCGTCCACCAGATGATGGTGCAGTCGATCTACTCCCTCGGGTCCTCACTCAACGTCGATCCGCCCAAGAAGTCCAGCATGGAGATCATCGACAACGTTCGCAAGTCGATCAACTGACGTACCGGGCGTGGGGGGCATTGGGCCCCCCCGCCTTTCAACCGCCGCTTCCATGCGGCAGAAAGGACGTATATGCAATTCCGTTTCCCCTCGGCCCAATTCCGGGCCATCCCCAGCCCGTCCGGTTCGAAGAAGGACGGGTTCTTCTTCGTAGAGGCCACGTCCGTACCAGGCGAATTGATGGACTGGCGTGACGTGAACCCTCGCGAGATCAGTCGCAACACAGCCGTCTATCGGGACATCGTGGGCTCTTTGGACGAGGTCCCCGAGCAGTTCCACGAACGCAACCGTGGGATCACCATCGCCGCACTCGGGATGTCGTACGACTCCCGTCGCAAGGAGGTCATCCTCGAACTCACCAACCCCTCGATCCACGGCGTGATCGACGGGGCTCACACCCTCGACGCCATCCTCTCCTTCGAGAAGGAAGTCCTGAGCCGCAAGGCCTACGTCCTCATCCATGCGGTGACGGGCGTGAATGAGGACCAGATCGTGGAGATCGCTGGCGGACTCAACACGAGTCAGCAGGTGGACCTCAAGAGCCTGGAGAACCTCAAGGGGAGCTTCGACGCTCTGAAGGCAGAGATCGCTGACACTCCCTACGCCGGCCTGGTGGCGTACAAGATGAACGAGAAGAAGCCCATCGACGTGCGGGTGATTCTCCAGTACCTCGCCGTGTTCGACTGCACGCAGTACCACGGCCACCAGCACCCCACCCCGCTCTACGGTCGGAAGAACAACGCCGTGCGGTTCTTCGCGGACCAGGCGGCTAGCCCACAGCCGGGTGACTCTCTCCCGGTCCTCATCACCTTGGCCAAGGACATCCTCCTCCTGCGCGACCGCATCGAGGCCGAGTTCCTTAGCCCAGGCCGCAAGCCCGGTTTCTACATGAACCTCCGCCGGAAGTACGAGCAGTTCTTCTCCGGTGAGAGGGTTCGCGGGAAGATCTCCGAAGCATGGATCCTCCCGTCCCTCGCCGCCTTCCGGGCCAACCTGGTCTGGAACGGTGGCGCTCCGGTCTGGGAGGTCTCGAACGAGAAGCTGATCGAGACTGCCATCCCAGAGATCTACGAGACGCTCAAGCTGGCTCACGCCGACTGTGACGGTGTCCCCGACAGGGTGGCCCGTCTCTCCTCGACGTACAACGCCTGCTACAGCGCCGTGGAGAAGGCCGTACTCAAGCTCAGCCGTTAGTACCCGGTTCGCCCCCAGCTACTCCCTCCGCTGGGGGCGAGCCCACCTTCCCCAAACCGATAAGGAGGTACAATGTTCACTCCCGTTGATGAAGTCGAGCCCTACACTTCGGAGGAACCGGAGATGATCACGAGGTTGAAGATCCGAGAGGCTCTCGAAAAGACGCAGCCAATCGACCTCGGGGAAGTCGTCTCCTGCCTAGACCGCAAGCTCAGAGTCTCGAACGCCGAACTGGAACTCTACAGGCAGAAGCTTGCCGAGGCGCTGGGGGCACTCCGCGACAGTGGCCACCCGGAAGTTGCGGAGTCCATCGAAGGGTGGGCTTAGGAGAGAAGATGAGAAAGACTTACGCCGTCTTGATCCTCGCGTTCATCGTGGGGATCTCCATGTCGTTCATGCTGTCCTGTAACAGCAAGTCGAGCCCAACGGGGCCGTCCCTACCAGGAGACGCAACGTCTCAGCCTGGGACGGTGAGCCCATCGGACACCACAACCCCGGCAGTCACCCCAGCCGAGCCAACGAACATCGACATCAAGATCAAGGGCGACGGGACAGTCGTGAACAACTCCGGTACGACCTACACAGCGTGCCTGTTCGACGCCCCGTACGGTGAGGGCAAGCTCGCGGACCAGTGGCTCGTGAAGGCGGGCCGCACTCCGATGGAGTACGAGAACGAGACGTGCGAGGAGCAGAAGCCACAGCTAGACATCATCGACGCCAAGACCTGTCCGCCGACTCCGCACGGCCTGAGCCCCATCGCGGCTCGCATCCTCGATCCGCTTCCGCCGGCCCCCGAGTGCGCCGAGTGCGAGGAGGAGGCCGAGATCGTCAAGGTCGAGCGTGGCGAGGAGGGCGACTGGGGTGAGTGCGAGGAGTCTCGACCGGAGGCCGAAGCGAGCACCGACGTTCCTCAGTGCTCCAAGAGCCGAGAGGTCGAGTTCATCACCCACTGGAAGCAGTGCGACAAGACCTGGACCACCACCGAGACGCGCCCCGAGTACGAGCGCTGCGAGTGCCCGTGCGTCGATGAGTGGCGCATGGAGCAGGAACCCGAGATCATCGAAGGCAAGTGGTCCGAGTGCGTCGCTCCAGAGGAGCCGTTCGATGAGAGCGCATTCGCAGCGTTCGCAGGCGTGACGGCATCGACCCACACCCCGGCGCCAGAGCTTTGCTACGGTGAGCGCACTCGCACCGACATCCTGGTCTGGTACGAGACCTCGTCCTGCACCAAGGAGCGACGTGAGGCAAAGCGCGAGGAGAGGGTGCTCACCGAGAAGTGCGAGGTCGAGTGCCCGTATGCCGAGGGGTACTGCTTCTACAACGTGAGCGGTCGCATCAAGGAGGCGACGTGCCGGCTCAAGCTCGGCGGCAACCCGCTCGCCTTCGGGCAGTGGGGACGCTGGCCGGATGGTCCGCCATCCGATCACTGCCGCTTCACAGTTCCTGGCATCTACTCGGACACGTTCAGGCAGTTTCAGTTGACGCCTGGGCAGTCCGATCCGCGATGCAACAATCGGTAGGAGGCTAGATGAAGGATCCAGAGGTCTCCACAGAGGAGCGACTCAACCTCGCTGGTGAGTACGTACGCGGAAGAAAGGAGTCCAAGGGCGATCCGTTCAGGGGCCTTGACGACTACATCCTCTGCGTTCGCCTGATGATGAAGAATGGCACTGCTCACTTCGAGACACCGTCAGTCAATGAGACCAGGCCCGCGATGAAGCTGGTGGAGACACAGGATGTCACACTGCTTCTCTCGGCCCTGGACCTCGACTAGTGCCCAGAGAGCACTTCACGCCCCCCGCACCCGAGGTACGACCGCTGTGCCTCGGGTGCGAGGGCTGTAACGACTGTAGGGATGACGGGCTCTACGCCTGGAACGGCAAGCAATGGCTCTGTCATCGGTGCTACAGGAAGGGAGGTCAGCATGGTAGACGACCCAATCGTCGTCATGCGAAAGCCTAGCCTTCGCCCCCCTCGTCGCTCGTTCATGACTCCAGAGGACATGAGACATCTGAGACAGAACGTCATACGCTGTTCTCAGAAGCAACTGGCCGAACAGATGATCGACCCCAACACGGGAGCCGAAGTGAAGAACTACCAGGTGTACAGATGGGAGGCCGGAAGGGTCCTAGTGCCTCTCTGGGCCGCACGTCTGGTTCGGGCCCTGGCTGATGAGGCACGCAAGTACGACGCGGAGGGACGATGAGCTTCAGGCGCTGGAGTAACTCCAGTCTCACAACTGTCGGAGTGTGCGGTCACAAGTTCTATCTCAAGCACATCAAGAAGGACTACCGACCCAGCGGCGTGGCCGCAGCCCGTGGCCGCGCCGCACACTTCGTTGCGAAGGAAACCCACAAGCGACAGATGGTGGAGCTTGGGACATGGGAGGAGGACAGAGAAATCCCGAAGTGCGAGGAGCTACCGGGCTCCGGGAAGTCCCTTCAGGAGGCCAGGGACCTGGCCGCGACAGAGTTCGACAGGCTCTGGAAGGGCAACGAGGTACACCTCTCCAAGGAGGAGTTGAAGGAGAAGGACGCCATCTACGCGCACAACAAGGACGCAGCCACCGACTTCTCCGCGCTGTACGTAGGTGACGTAGCCCCACCAATTATCCCAACGGCGGTGGAGCGGAAGGTCATTGTGGAGCCGAAGGATCTGGACATCACGCTCACCGGCTACCTTGACCTGGTGGAGGACGAGGAGGGGAACGAGTACATCCGAGACCTGAAGACCAAGGAGAAGGCACCGTTCAAGGATGAAGCAGAGACCTCTCAGCAGTTGACCCTCTACACGCTCATCCGGCACAAGGACGTGGGCCACTCACCCAAGGGCTCCCGCCTGGTCACGCTGGTCCGCACGCCGAAGGCCCACGAGATGACCGTCAACGTGCAGGAGACGACGCGCAGCATCGATGACCTGAAGCGCATGGTCGAGCGGATCCGCAACGCCGTGCGTGCCGTCGAGGCCGGCGTGTTCGTGCCTGCTGCTGAGGGTGTCCCAGGCTCCCCGTGCGGATGGTGCGAGTTCAACGACGGGACGTGCGAGTACGTCCGAAGGAGGGGGAAGTGATCGCCCTCATGGTGCTCACATGAGCTACTACCGTGCGTGCCGTAGACACCTAGATGAGATCACTTCGAGAGATGGGTCACAAGGTGAGGTTCTGGAATGCCCACAGGGGCATACCGTCCACTCCTGGTACGTGATGGACGAGAAGGGAGAGATTGTTGCCACGGCCTTCGAGTATGAGACCTTCATCCTCGTACCGGGCTCCGGGAGCAACGAGGAGGGTGAGGAACTCCGGGAACCTAGCGAAGAGGTTTCACGAGCACCAGAGGACTGGGAGGAACTGCAAATCAGATGGACATAGGTGGAGCGCCACCTACAGACCTCTCGTGTCCAGTGACCCTGCTATAAAGTACGGCAGGGTTTACGACTTCAGGATTTGCCTGAGGTGCAACCAGATCGACTGGAGGAATTGATGTCGGATAAGAAGACGAACGACCTAGTGGTGGCGAAGCCCACGACCCCGGTCAAGTACGACCCCAACGACCCTGTGTCGCTGTACATGAACGAGAGCGTGTTCGTGCAGCTTCAGCGGGTCTCGATGCTCATGGCGAAGAGCGGGCTGGTCCCAGACCATCTCCAGGGCGAGAAGAACGTCTCGAACTGCTTCCTCGTCGCGGCCCAGGCGTTCCGCTGGGGCATGGACCCCTTCGGTGTCGCGCAGTCCTCGTACGTGGTGAGCGGAAAGGTGGGCTACGAGGGCAAGCTGGTCGCAGCCATCGTGAACGCCCAGCCGCAGATGGAGCGCAAGCTCAACTACCACTACTCGGGCGAGGGTGGCCGGCGCAGAGTGGTCGTCTCGGGTCGCCTGAAGGGCGAGGACGAGGACCGCACGGTCGAGGGCGACATCTCGGTCTGGGGCACCAACAACAAGCAGTGGCGCGACATGCCCGACCAGATGCTCGCGTACCGTGGGGCTCGCGAGTGGGCCCGCCGGCACATGCCGGAAGCCGTGCTCGGAGTCCAGTCCATCGATGAGGTGGAGCAGATCGCAGCGAGCAAGCCGGAAGAGAAGCCCGTCGAGTCTCTCGATGAGCTTCTGCCTACGTCCAGCGTCGAGGCCGAGGACGATCCCCCGGAGCACACCAGGGGCTCGACTGTGAAGCCTGAGCCGACCCCGGTCGAGGTGGAGCCCGAGGCAGAAGAGGAGCCGGATGGCGACTCGGATCCCGTGGACGCCCAGCCCGCAGGGCAGAAGCTCGGCGGCAAGGTGAAGGTCAAGAAGCCAGCGAAGAAGGGAGGGCAGAACGAGATCGATGAACTCTTTGGGTAGTGACCTGGTCATCGATTGCGGCGAGTGCATTAACGAAGGCGAGTCGGGGCAACTCGGCGTCTTCGTCACTCGCTCAGGAGACCTTCGCATCGTGTGCCACAAGCACGAGTCGATCATTCTCTACTGGCAGAACAAGGAGGTCGCTGAGAACCTCCAGCGCATCGCCATAAGCGGCTGCGACGGTGAGGACTGCGATCACGAGGAGACGAGGCATTGAGCATCGCATCGCTGGAAGCGAACGAGTGGGAGAAGGCTCTGGTCGAGGCACTCAGCCCCTGGCCCCTGTCGAACGAGGACGCCTGGGAGATTGTCCGAGAGCACCTGAGCGCAGCCGAGAAGAGGGGAGAGAAGCGTGGCAAGAAAGAGGCCCAAGACAATCGACAAAAGCAGCAGAGAGTGGAAGCTGACCGAGCACCTGACAAGGTTCGTCAACGAGGTGTTCGGAAGAAGGCTGCGTCCGTCAAGGGCAGTGTTCGACGCAGTCGTAGACGCTCTTGACGCCGGCTACGACGCCGACGAGCTTCGCATCGCGTTCTGGGCTGCCAGGTGCCTGAAGGGTGAGTGGATCGGGAGCGAGCTTCAGAGTTCGCTTCCGGCCCACGTCGTCCTCAGGTTCCACGGCGGCATGAACACCACCACCGGGAAGCCGGCAGTACGCTGGCTAGACGACCTGTCGTCACGAGCCCCAGAGATGAACTCCCGCCTCGTTGGTATCGTTCTCGATACACTCCCCGAGGACATGAGAGAGAGCGAGCGGGAGCTTCTTAAGCGCCAGGGAGTGACCATCGAGACGAGATGAACTACAACGACCCCGAGGTGATGCTGGTGGCCGGCGCTATCGTTAGCCCTCAGCTTGCCCCGGAGGCAGCGAAGTACGTAGACCCATCCGACTTCGAGGACAGGAAGCTCGGCGCGGTCTGGCGTGTAGTGGTTGGAATGCTGAACGAAGGAGCGTCACTCGAAGAGATCGACGCCGTCGCCATAGCCCGCAGGGCAACAGACGACCCAGAAGCACGCAACAACCTGATGGCGTACCTGGCCAAGCTTCTCGATGTTCCGAGGCTCACCTCACTTGTAGTTGCTGCGCAGAGAGTGCATCGCCGGGGCACAATGCGCAGAGCGATTGAAGACATGAGAGCCATCGCAACCGAGTGCAAGGAGCAACTCAAGTCCCCAGACGGTGACGTGGAAGATCTGGACGGCAGGATCGCTCGCCTCTCCATCGACATCGCCGCCAGGTCGGACGTTACCAACAACCGTGCGGAGTACCAGGATCTCGGGTCCGAGGTCTCTGCGTACTTCGACCAGCTAGCCGCCGGCCCAGCCGAGGGCTCGATCCCAACCGGACTAACCCGCCTGGACCGGAAGCTGGGTGGTGGTCTGCGCCCCGGACAGCTTCATGTCATCCTTGGGAGCACCGGGAGCGGGAAGACAGCCCTCGCCTCCCAGATGTGCGACGAGGCTGTCAGGAGGGGTAAGCGGGCCATCATGTTCTCCATGGAGGTGGACCCGGTGGACGTGTTCATCCGAGATGTGGAGCGGAAGGCTGGGGTCTCCCGCTGGAAGCTCCGGTCCTTCAACGAGGATCGCCGTCAGGAGGCCCAGGAGGCTCTCCTGGCCGCTCAAATGGCAATTGTTACCTCTGGGGCAGGGAAGATCATCTACGGCGAGCCTATGAGCGTAGAGGGCATCAGACAGGCGATTCTGACCGAGACCATGAGGGGCGGTCCCATCGACATGATCGCCGTGGATCACGCCCAGGTGGCGGCTCCCAGCGCCTCAGAGAAGCGGAACCGCCCACGCTACCTAGAGGTCAAGGACGTGGCCGAGGGCCTCCGGGCCATCTCGAAGCACCTAGGTGTGGCTGTGGTCTTGACCGGGCAGTTGAACCCACCGCCGAAGGGGGAGAGGCCCAGCAAGGACATGGTCCGCGAGTCGAAGGACATCGTGAACCCCGCCGAGGTCGTCATGCTGATCTGGCACGAGAAGGAGGAGGTCGATGACGAGACGTACATCACGGACTCTTGGATCATCTGCGACAAGACACGAGCGGGATCGGAAGGGAAGGTCCCAGTCGTCTACCGAGGAGAGTGCTACCGATTCGAGGACAGAGGGCTCTCCCAGAACGACGATCCAGAAGACGACTGACCAGTTGGTGATGTTCGAGGGCTGCGAGCCGCAGCCGATTCCAGAGGATGCGAACGATGAGTGACGCGGTGGAGAGGTTGAAGCAGTACATCGACGACTGCGAGCCCGGAACGTGCGACAACTGCGACGACATCCGTGAGGTGCTGGCCCGACTCGACAAGGCAGAGTGCAACGATGGTTGTGTGGCTGTCGAGGAGTACGACCGGGTGTTGGACCAGGTCGAGCGGCTGCGGGCCAAGGTTGATGCCAACGAGGAGATCCACTTCGAGCAGGGATGGAAGCTGAAGCGGGCGACCGAGGAGAACGAGCGACTGAGGGCCATCGAAGGAGCCGAGGATTTCTCAGACGTGCTGTACCGGGCAACGCAAGCCGAGGCCAAGAACAAGGCGGCGCTGGCGATTGCAGAGAGGCTCAAGACGCGGGACCAGCCAATGGCGGGAGTAGGTGTGGCTTTGGTCAAGGCCCTCCGGGGAGACGACCGGAAGCCTTGGGGACTGTCTGGAAATGTTCGGATTTTGCCGGGAGGTGACGATGCCGAGTGAGGTTGTCTTGTGTGATGACCATGTACACGACTGTCCCCACCTCTTGAAGAACGTGCGGAGGTTGGAGGAGGAGAACGAGCGGCTGCGGGCTGAGAACCGGGGTCACCTTGCCAACAACGAGAACCTGGCCGATGCGTGCAAGCAGTACGAGCGGCGAGCGGTCAAGGCCGAGGAGGAGAACGAGCGGTTGCGAGAGGAGGCTGAGTCTTCTCATCCCTACTACGAGAAGTGGACGGAGGCTGGACAGGAGATCGAGCGGCTGCGGGAGCGAGACGCCGAGTGGGTGCGGGTGGTGAAGAAGGTCGGAGGCAGGTGGGAAAAAGATCCATATGGTGCCTGTCGAGAGATTCTGGACCGCATGAGCGACGAGGCCCAGGACTGGATCAAGGTCGGCGTTCACGGGCACTCGGTTTGCGAGCAAACGAAACCACTGCAAGAGGAGATCGAGCGGCTGCGGGTCGAGATAGCCGACAGGGATCAGAGGCTACACGCTTGTGGTGACCTTGTGTCGCGGCTGCGCCAGCAAAAGGGCAAGGCTATCACGCTCAATGCTGGCCTGAAGGCCAAGATCGAGGCGGCGCTGGCACTGCACACGCCTGTCTACTGGGATGGCAAGCAGCGTTGTCGAGGGTGCGCTACTGATGCTGAGGTGGCGGAGGACAAGCCCGAGTGGCCCTGCCCCACGGTCAAGGCCCTCCAGGGAGGCGGACGATGATATTTACTGATACTGTCGCTGTGTCAACTGGCCGCAAGCCTGAGATGACTACGGTTACCTTCCATGAGGCAACGGGCAGGTACGTCAATGTGACAATGACCGAAGAGGAGTTGTTCAGATCAGTCCTGGGAGACGCCGAGTACGAGCGCAGACTGGAAGCGTCTGCACTCAAGGCAGCCACGCGAGCGCAGATGGAGGGGGTCTACATTCCCTACCAGCCAAAGCGGCGATGGTGGGAGTGGTGGAAGTGAAGCCCTGCTGGGTCAAGTGCGAGATGTGCGAAGACTACTGGTGTACCGAGCACCAGATGCACGTCTACGACTGTGAATGCCCAGCGATAGAAGACTGGCCTGTGTGGCCATACGTGAGGGAGAGAGATGAAGATAGAGACCCTGAGCCTGGTGGTGGGGGGTGCGGCGTGTAACGCGTCCTGCCCCTTCTGTGTGTCGAAGATGACGCCACCCCTTGGCGTCACGCCGGAAGAGCCCGAGATCAACGGGCCACGCCTGGCGAAGGCCATCCAGTTCGCTCACAACATGAACGTGAGCACGGTGATACTCACCGGCAAGGGTGAGCCCACCCTGTACCCCAGACAGCTACTCGACTACCTCGACAACGTCGGGCACTTCTTCCCGTTCGTGGAGCTTCAGACGAACGGCCTAAAGATGGCTGAAGACGACTACGTCGGGTTGCCAATGATGAGGGAGCGCGGGCTCACGACCGTGGCGCTCTCCATCGCCAGCTACAAGAGGGACATCAACCAGAAGGTCTACCTCGGGCACCGTCCCGGCTACGAGTACCCGAACCTGGCGGACCTCATCAAGAAGATCCACGACGCCGGTCTCAGCGTTCGGCTCTCGGTGGTCATGCTGGCCGGCGGGATTGACAGTTCCTTCGAGGTGGAAGCCCTCATCGAGTTCGCACGCCAGAACGAGGTGGAGCAACTCTCCCTGCGGCCAGTGGCGGTGGCAAACCACTCCCGCAGCCAGAAGGAGGCGGACTGGACGAGGGCACACTCGCTGAGCGAGGCCAGGGTGGCGCTGGTTCGGAAGCACATCAGAACCAACGGCACGATGGTCCTGAAGCTCCAGCACGGGGCTGAGGTCTACGACGTGTACGGGCAGAACGTCTGCCTCACTGACTGCCTCACGCTCCCCAAGGGCGACAGGATCCGCCAGGCGATCTTTTTCCCGGACGGGCACCTCCGGTACGACTGGCAGTACCCCGGTGCCATCCTAATGTGAGGGGACCCGTGAACGAAGAAGATCTGACCTTGATAGAATGCCCGATGTGCGACGGGCGAGGCTGGTTCGCTCGTGACGTTCACGCGTGTGACGGCACCGATGAGATGTGCATGAGGCGGTGCCCGGAGCAGGAGCAGTACCAGTGTGAGTACTGCGAAGGGAAGGGAGAGGTGGATGTCAACAGAGGTAACGTCGTTGGACCCTGAAGAGGAGCCGCTGGAGCCTCTCACCTGGCACACAGAGCGGAAGCCCCTCGGTGACATGATCGAGTGGGACAAGAACCCACGGAAGCTTACCGCCAAGCAAGCCGATGACCTCCGAGCCTCCCTCGGGAAGTTCGACTACGTCGAGCCCATCGTCGTGGACTACGACGGGAAGACGATCATCGGGGGACACCAGAGACGACGTGTCATGCTCCACCGGATGCTGGTGGACGAGAGCGCCGTAGTGGACGTGCGGATGCCCAACCGACCCCTCACCGATGGGGAGCGGGAGGAGCTAGCCATCCGCCTGAACAAGAACCAGGGCGAGTGGGACTTCGACATGCTGGCGAACGAGTTCGAGGCCGACAAGCTCCTAGACTGGGGCTTCGAGGCGAAGGAGTTCAGCATGACCGCAGCCGACCAGCCTAGGGGTGGAGCGATCACCGAGTCCAACATCTGCCCCGAGTGCAAGAGGCCCCTATGACCGAGTTGACCATGGACGAGAAGATGAAGCGCTTCGAGGAGCGCATGAAGAAGCGGGCCGAGGAGGAGAAGAAGCGCGAGGAGGAGGTCGCGGAGAAGCTCCGCCAGGCGTACAAGCGCAGGAGGGAGCACCCGAAGCCGTGGGAGCCCTACGGACAATGAGGGGCTGCGCGGACGGCGGACTCTGCGTCCTGGCGGCTGTACTCTTGGCCCTTCTCGGGTGGCTGAAGAGGCGCTGATGCCGAAGATGCCTCGGTACTGTCCACGCTGCAAGAAGGACGTTCTATGGATCAAGGATAGGCCAGAAGGCGGGCGGCGCAGTCGTTTCTTGTGCATCCACTGCGATGGGATCACGAAGCCGCTGTCGGGACGGAAGAAGAAGAAGTACCGAACGCCGACTCAGAACGAGCGGCGTCAGAAGATGACGAGGGCGAACGACCTATGGCGGCATCTGATCTACAAGAAGGCCAGACCCACTGGGGCGTGTGCGGTGTGTGGGACGACGAGAGGGTTGCAGGCGATGCACCTCTTCCCGAAGGGGAAGTACCCTCACATCCGGTTCGACCTCGACAACGGGGCTCCTGGTTGCCCCGGTTGTCACATCCGACTAACGAACGATCACGAGGCCCACAGGGACTTCTGCATTCGGTTCCTGGGGGCTGAGAAGTACGAACAGCTAAGACTCAGGTCGCTGTGCAAGACCAAGATGGACATCGACCTGGTACTGATGCATCTACAGAGGGAGACAGATGCTGGCAAGGCTGACGGGGAGAAACGGCTTCCAGAGGGACACGACTGTACCTGACCCACCTCCGATGGAGCTTCGAATCCAGGATGAGGATCCTATCACCGCTGCCACCGCATACGACCCGTCTGACACCCTGGACATCTCTCCCGTACAGAGCCTGTCTGTGCGAATCTTCGACAGGTTCGCCGTGACCGAGGAGAGAGCCTACTACGTGGAGCGCGGGACCATGGAGGCCTGGAACCGCCTCTCAGAGGAGAGCAACGAGGCTGTACTGGAGTTCCAGCGCAGGCACCCCATCGACGCGGCCCATTACGAACAGCGCATGATGAGCATCATTGAGTCCGGGCTCCACAGGCACCGTGAAGGCGAGTCCCAGATCGAGTACCTGGAGCGCCTCCTGGGTGTTGCGCGTGCAGAGGAGGCGCTGGAGGTCGGCGCCGCGAACGCGGAGCGTGAGGCTGCGCGACGCGCAGAGGACGACTACGCACGGTTTGTAGCGAGGCAGCAGAGGTACTCAACCCAGACCAACGTATGGCACTGGAACGAAGAAGATTTCTACGCGCCATCGACGCAGGCCATCTGGGACGAGGAGACACTGCGCCGCACTGGCACGATGCCGCAAGAAGTGAACCCGATCCCGAAGAGGATCGCGCCCAAGAAGAAGATCCCGCCGGCAGAAGGCCGGAAGAAGAGGAAGATCTCACTGAAGGAGGAGTAGATGGAAGAGCAGAGTGGCTTCGTCGTGAAGCTGAACGTCCATGTGACGAAGGTCTTGTCCGGTAAGACCGTCGGCGTCTACGTCGCAGAGGTGGCTGGGACCGGCCCCACCGAGAAGGAGGCCAAGGCTGCGGCTGTCAAGGAACTGGAACTCACCCCGAACCGACTCGGCCCGTACTACACAACCACGACTTGACAGGATCTGGTATCCTGTGAGGCGTGATGGGTTCGTGGTGTAGCGGAAGCATTTCGGTCTCCAAAACCGAAGACCCAGGTTCGAATCCTGGCGAGCCCGCCATCGGCCATAGATGCCGCGTGGTCTTTGACAACCTGGTTCGTTCAAAGACGTAACGGGGGCGCAATGCCCCCGCGAGCGGTCGTGGTGTAACTGGCAGCAGCGGGCCTTCCAAGCCTTGTGGTGCGGGTTCGAGTCCCGCCGACCGCTCCATGGAGCAGACGCCGGAACTGGTGCCGGCACCGGGCTGTAACCCCGGAGTCCCAAGGACACTTGAGAGTTCGAATCCCTCCTGCTCCACCAATGCCCTTGTAGTGATAACGGAAGCACAACTGCTTGGTAAGCAGTCAGTCTGGGTTCGATTCCCGGCAGGGGCTCCATCCCTCCGAGGTGTTACGGATGGCATACGCGGCTCTTAACCGTTGAGGTGAAGGTTCGAATCCTTCCGGGGGGACCAACATGAAGGCGGAACCGTGCGCGATCAAGAGCGCACTCTGTATAGCGAATCCTGGCGACTACTTCTTCAAGAGGAAGACCAGGGTACGCTGCACGTACTGTGGAAGGCCCGTCTGCAACGGGTGCTCCGACAGGACAAGACGTAACGGCGAGAGGGTACGCATCTGCTTCAAGTGCGCACCGTCTCACAAACCCACCGTATCCCAACTGGCAGAGGAACAGGACTGAGATTCCTGACAGTGGAGGTTCGAATCCTCTCGGTGGGACCATGCGAGCGTGAAGGGAACTGGCATACCTGGCTGGCTTAGAACCAGTCGCTTGGGAGTTCGACTCTCCCCGCTCGCACCAACCCTCTCTAGTCCAACTGGCAGAGGCACCGGCTTCAAACCCCGGACAGTCTGGGTTCGAATCCCAGGGGAGGGACCAGCGGGAGTGGGGGCTGCATGGGTGGCCACCGCGTTGTCAGCGCGGAATACCAGGCGGGTTCGATTCCCGTCACTCCCGCCAGAATCGTGGGCCCGTGGTGCTAACGGGAACATGTCAGCCTTGCAAGCTGCACGATGCGAGTTCGAATCTCGCCGGGTCCACCAAGTGCCGCTGTAGTGTAACTGGCCAACACGCCGCCCTCTCAAGGCGGAGAGTCCGGGTTCAAGCCCCGGCAGCGGTACCAGGCTCTGCGCAGTAGGGTGCCTACCCCGAGCACTCTCTAGCCTACGCATCGAGGCCCAGACCGGCACGGTGTATGGCAGAACTTCGGGGCCTGATGCGGGGAGGCTGTTGGTAGCCAAGCGTGGTTCATACCCATGACCCCCGGAGGTTCGATTCCTCCCCCCGCTACCATCGCACTGCTGATTGGTGACTGGCGCTCGCTCATAACGAGGCTGCCCTGAAGGTTCGAATCCTTCCAGTGCGACCATGCTCCCCGAGTTCGAGTGGCAGAACACCTGGTTTACACCCAGCACTGTCAGGGTTCAAGTCCCTGGGGGAGTACCAACCTACGGCTACAACGAAGCCGACTGACGACGAGTGAATCCGAGACGCATCGTGGGTGGGTGATAAGAGAGCCAATATCCCGCTCCAAGGGTAGCTCGGGAGCGACAGACCAGTTCACACGGAGGCTCTGGTGTCTGGTGTCGTCGTCGGTTTCGTTGTGTCCGTAGCTCAATGGAAGAGCGCCAGGTTGTGGCCCTGGTGATGGCGGTTCAACTCCGCTCGGACACCCCAACGGGAAGAAGTGTTACGGCAGCACGCGTGGTTTGGGACCATGCAGCCGGGGTTCGACTCCCCGCTTCCCGACCAATGCCCCTTCGTTCAATGGTAGGACACCCGGCTCTGACCCGGACAATCGCAGTTCGAATCTGCGGGGGGCAGCCATTCAGGAGTGGTGATGAAGAACGGCCCATACGAACTCGTCGTAGCGCCGGAGGACTTCCCCGGCAAGAAGTACCGTGGCCGCTACTGCTACGAGCACACGCTGGTGTACTGGAAGGAGCACGGCGTGCTCCCGGCCAGCGATGAAACGATCCACCACAAGAACGGTGATCGCCGCGACAACGATCCGGCGAACCTAGAGTTGTCCTCCCGTGCGGAGCACTCTCGGAGCCACGCGCTCTCCCAGGCGCGAGACGAGCACGGGAACTATGTTCAGGAGTGATGTCAACGGGAGCATGTCTGACTGTTAATCAGATCGTCCCAGTTCGAATCTGGGCTCCTGAGCCAGGGACGTTAGCTCCAAGGCGGAGCGTTGGGCCTTTAACCCATTGGGCAGAGTTCGATTCTCTGGCGTCCCACCATCCCCGGAGTAGCTCAATGGTAGAGCGTTCGGTTGATAACCGAGAGGCTGTTGGTTCGACCCCAACCTCTGGGACCAGAATTGATGGCTGCGTGGTGCGCGTGCTCTCTGGCAAGGGGAGAGGCCCTGAGCACAGGGGAGCCATCAACGCCAGCGAGGACATGGTGTCCAACCTCCTTCGTAAGGAGTAGGACGGAGTTCGATTCTCCGCGTTGGCTCCAGACTTGGCTTCGTAGCTCCAACGGTAGAGCGCGTGCCTGAAGAGCACGGCGATAGTGGTTCGAATCCACTCGAAGCCACCAGCCTCACGGTCAGGGACCGGCACTGCCTTGTAAGCAGCGCTCGCAGGGTTCGATACCCTGGTGGGGCTCCAGCGACTCCCCGGCTCATGAAGAGTCACTCCCTAATGAGTTCCTGTGACCAGTCGCAACCGGGGTAGGGCTGGACGGGGGCATACGCTAAAGGCAAGCGACCTGGCTTTCAACCAGGCGATTGGGGTTCGAGTCCCCATGTCCCTACCAACCGAGCCCCCTTAGCTCAGATGGAAGAGCAGTAGGCTACGAACCTACGCGCACCCGTTCGAGTCGGGTAGGGGGTTCCAACGCTCCCGTAGCTCAGATGGAAGAGCATCTCCCTCCTAAGGAGAAGGCCTCGGGTTCGAATCCCGACGGGAGTTCCATTTCGAGTGCAGTACGCGCCCTCACAGGGTGCAAATCGCCCCCCTGGTGTAATGGACAAGCACACGGAGCTTCTAACTCCGAGGCGTCGGCTCGAATCCGGCGGGGGGTTCCATGGAAGAGATCCGAACGGTCAGGAGCCCGGCTGCTAACCGGGTAAGGGTATAGCCCGAGGGAGTTCGACTCTCCCCTCTTCCGCCAGGAAGGTGCCGCTGAATGGTCGGCAACTGGTGTCGAATACCAGGGTGCGCACCGCGCAGGGGTTCGATTCCTCCACCTTCCGCCAACCTGGCCTCCCGTAGCTCAAGGGAAGAGCAGCCTCCTTATAAGGGGCAGGGTATAAGTTCGAAGCTTATCGGGAGGACCACCTTCAAGGCAGTCGAGAGACCGAAGAGGAAGATCAACCTATGAAGCCACTCTACAAGTCGAAATGGAAGACGCTCGGCGGGGAGAAGCTCGAAGCCGGGGAGAAGATCGAAGACATCGTCCAGTGGGTGAAGGAGTCCACGCGACGTGGCCAGGTCGTTCATGTGGGCACGGACTCCCTCCAGACCGGACGCTACACCCAGTTCGTGACCGTGGTCGTGGTCCTCAACCCTCCGAAGGGTGGGAGGGTTGCGTACTACCGCGAGGTCTACCCTCGCATCACCTCTCTCAGGGAGAGGCTCACGAAGGAAGTCTGGATGTCCGTGGAGCTAGCCATGAAGCTTCCCGAGCAGCCGGAACTCACAGTCCACATCGACGCGAACGCGTCCGAGAAGCACATGTCCAGCAAGTACCTCCAGGAGCTTGTAGGCATGGTCGTAGGGCAGGGGTTCAAGGCGCTGTGGAAGCCCGACGCATGGGCTGCAACCCACGCTGCGGACCACGTCGTACGTCACAAGGGGAAGATGCCGCGAATCGGTTCGCAACCGGCCTTGAAAGCCGGGGTACGCAGAAGTGCGTAGGGGTTCGAATCCTCCATCTTCCGCCAACGGAGGGTAGGCGAATTGGAAAGCGGCCCGGTTGGAATCCGGGTGTGGCCTTCGGGCCTTGCGGGTTCGAGTCCCGTGCCCTCCGCCATATTAAAGGCTCAGGCCTGAACCTTTACTAAACGAACCAGGTTGTTAGGTAAGTAAAACAGAGCCTTAACAAGAAGCGTCGGTGGCGAAGCGGAAACGCGGTAGGCTGCAACCCTACTATTCGGGGGTTCGAATCCCTCCCGGCGCTCCAAACAGGCTCATCAGTAGACCAGCCATGGGCCCCATCCGAACGTGGGCAGCGGCCATCTGAGCCTTAGCCCTTCCAATCCCAGCCTGCTCACGGGAGAGCCTCGCCCCTTCGGCGGTGGACTCATCCGGCGTATCGAAGATGCCGAGGTGTTCCCCCGTGGCCAGGTAGTGCTGGAAAGCCTCGTCTGGGGTCATCAGCCTGTCTAGGCCGCGTCGGACCTGTGGGATGAGAACCTCACCACGATCCGTCCCGATCCCAATGGAATTGAGCGTGGCGGGGCCGTCTGGCGTCCGCACCTCTGGGCGGTCCACCAGGTCGTAGATCGTCCTCGCTTCACGCTGAGGCATGGGAGCCTAGGATTATGGCGCTGTCGCGTCGTTATACATGCTCCAGTTTCCCTGATTCTCCGACCTAGCCGTGGTGATGTGGGCGTACCCGCGAAGGACCGATGGGGTGACACCCCCGCAGTCCACTGTTGCCTGCATCGCCGCATAGTCTTGTGAGACTGAGAAACTGATCGTCATCGTGTCTATGGTTGCGGTTCCGTCCGTGGTCACCGCCTCTGCGGCCTCAGTCACAGCGCAGGACGGGTTGCCCGACCCGGCGTTCCACGTCGTGCAGTTGAACGTCGCAGTGAGGGTGCCAGACGCATAGTTCGTAGCGTCTGTACAGGTGGCTGTCAGGTTCACGGTCCCGCCGGTCGTCTGGCGATTCTCCGCAAGTTCAATGTCGGCAATCGTCGTCGCGGTGTTGTCTGTGAGGGTGACCCAGTACTCCTTACCAGTGCCGCCGATATCTTCAGTCTGGTTGGAGACTTGGGCGTAGGTGGCAACGCCACCTTCATCCGGAAGATCACCGGCCACGTTCTGCATCTGGGTGATGCCGCCATCAATCGTGAAGGTGTTACCGCCCATGTTGAACGTGGTCGTTGCGGCGATGCTCTGTACCCCAGCAACAAGCGCAGTCCCGGTCACGTTGGGGATGGTGAACGTGGTGTCGCTGGAAGCGTTCGCTGCGGCGAGAGTGACCTCGTTCCCGTCCCCGGCTATCCCCTCGAAGATGATCGTGCCACCCGTGGAGTCGTCACCAAGGTAGAGGGTCTGCCACCCGGTTCCGTCCGCACCCAAGTCCTTCGTCCCCTCTCCACCCCCTGGGACAACGTCCGCGTAAGCGTTGATGTCTCCGGTTCCAGCCCCGAATAGGTTGAGGGACATGTTGTCTGTTCCGGTGCCCGCCGTGGTCGTACGCAGGCTGACCTGCCCAGCCGTGTCGAGGCCAATCTGGAAACCTTCATAGTTGCTGGAGTCGGTATACGTTCCAAAGAACTCAACGTAGCGTGCCTCACCGTTGTCCCACATCTTGAAGGTCTCGTTCCCGGCAACCGATCCCCACAGTTCGGCAGACGCCTCACCGTCGGTGCCGTAGTACCAGCCGGTGTCGGGGTCGCCCTGGAACGAATACGACGGAATGGACGCAGACCCGTTACCCACCTTGATGATCCCGTCCATGGACATGACGAAGTCCGAGTCGTCCGGCGCATCGTAATAGGTCAACGTGTGGGACGTGCTGGTCATCACATGATCCATGCTTGCGGCAGCCTCTGTTGGCGCGTATGCGTAGATCCTTGTCAGGTCGGCGTCTCCCCTAACCCTGAACATCCTCTTTGGGGCTCCTGGGGCTCCCGCCTGATTCGGGTTCTGTACCTCGAAGAAGTACTCACCACCAGACGCCGTGTAGACCTGGGCTACTGGCTCGCCACCGAGGGCGAGTGCCATGTAGTCAACGCTCCAGGTGTCCTGCGAGTCGTCGGCAGCGAAGCACAGCCCCGTGTCGGTGTCGTCTGTCCAGGCGTACCCTGGGGTTGAGCAGCCGGAAGGGGCTGTATTCACGCCGGTGCTGGAGACGGCCCCATCAACGGTCAAGTCCCCGGTCACCCGGAGATCTCCCGTTACCGTGCCATCGTCAATGCCACCGCTGATCTGAGCCGAAGCCGTTCCGGCCAGGAGAAGGACGGCGAGTGCGAAAAGTGCTCTCTTCATCATGACCCTCCTAGGTGTGGACGATGAAGTGGATGAGGTCGCTGGAGGCGGCAATGATGTACGTGTTGGCGGTGTCGATCCCCAACAGGTCGCCGGACTCGGCCCCGATGTGGTACGACTTGCCTGGTGCTAGCTGTAGCCACGCGTTCACCGTCCCGTCCACCGCGACCGTGGAGCCGCCCAGATAGGCGTCTGCGCTGTTCCCGTCGTTGGCCTGGATGTCCAGCTTTTTGAACTGCGCCGGAACACCCACCGTGGATAGTGCTACCGCTGCACCCGTGCCAGTGTGAAGCTTTCCTGTGATCATGAGAGAACCCCTTTCCCTGAAAGGATAACAGTATGCGAATCTTCCTGCTTGTTGCCCTGCTTGCCACCCCAGCGTTCGGATCCGACCTCGACCTCACCGCTCCCCCCGACCTGGTCTCCAGGGTCCAGGGAACGAGCGTTATCGAAAGAGCACTTCAAGAGTGCGAACGCAAGTACGGCAGCTATCGTCCACGCCGCGAAGCGGGCTATGTCGTTCTGAAGTCCGAGAAGGATTCTCACCTTGTCATCCCCATGGAGCGTGGAGTTGTCGTTACGAAGAACGGCCCCGCTACCAGCATCTGGAGGCGGGGCGAGTTGACCGTGTGCGTTACCATCGGAGAAGCAACCGCTTGCTACTAGGGGCGTAGCTCAACGGCAGAGCACCTGGCTTTGAACCAGGCAGCGGGGGTTCGACTCCCCCCGCCCCTTCCAGCCTAGTAGCCCTCTCCCATGCGATTGCCCTTGTAGTTGGGCTTCGCTGCTGGTTCCTGAGTGCCCCACTTCCCCTGCTTCATCTTCGGGGCCCTCCTGCGCTTCTTCCGAGGTGGAGCGGGGACCTTCATGGCCTTCTCATTCTCCAGCGCCTCAGAGAGGGCGTCGAGACTGAGGCTCTTCTTCCGCTTGCGGCCTGGCTTCTTGCCAACTGGCTTCTTCATGACTTACCGCTCTTCCTCTTGTACACGCCCCACCTGAGCTTGTCGTCAATCGACATGCCGCCCTTCTTCTTCTTGGCACGCGTACCGCCGCTGCTCATGACGCCCCTTCTCGCCCTCTTCGCCATGTCGGACACGCTTGTTCTGCCTAGGGAGAGTTCGTCCAGGGACGGCTTCTTCTTCTTCTTCTTGAGCCCCTTGGTGTACTCGGAGAGGGTCTGCCCCTTCCGCCTCTTTCTGACGCCCTCCTTCATCATCTTGTCGAAGGACTCGACCGCCTGGCCCCTCTTCGTCTTCGCCCGCCTCTTTCTGACGCCTTCCTTCATCATGTTGTCGAAGGACTCGACCGCCTGACCCCTCTTCGTATTCGCCATGGCTACATCTCCTTCTCGTGGGGCCCGCCGTAGTTCGGCCCGGTCTTCATGTTGGGCTTGGCGCTGTTGCTCTGAGAGCCCTTGGTGGCCTTGCCTGGGGGACGGGTGGTCTTGATCCTGGAGCCCGAGGGCTGCTGGCCCGTCTTCATGTGCTTGTTGTAACCCTTCATTTCTATCCTCCGTATCCACCGTATCCCTGTGGCGCATTCGGGTCTCCCTGCGCCGCAGCCAATCTCTCAGCGTTGATGCGCTGACCGTCAGCAGCAGAAGGGCCCCTCATCGGGCCACCCCCAAAGAGTCCGCCAAGCATACTCGCTATGCTGCCAAGCCCAGGAATCCCTGTGACCGCGCTTAGCAAAGCGTCCCCTCCAGAGGTCGGCAAGCCTGCGCTAGCCTGCGCAATGTTCCTGAAGCGATCCATAAAGCTTCCACCACCTCCTGGCTGTGGTGGTGGTGGAGGCGGTGGCGCTGTACGCTGCTCCTGTCCGTTCTGTGGCGCAGGCCTCGGCATCGCATAGCTCGCGCCCTGCCCGCCCTGCTTTGACGGCGGCTGCCCCTGTGGCGGCGGCTGCCCCTGACCCTGACCCTTGTAGGCCTTCATCTGCTGGTTGTACTGATCCATGTTGCCGCCGGACTCAGCCATCCACTTCTCAGCGCCGCCGGCTCCAGCGTAGCCAGACATGTCTGGGGCCTTCGACATCCCTGACCTGATTGCACTGAATGCAGAGTTCAACAGTGGCGCTGGCATGGTGTCACCTCTTCGAGTACTTGCTGGCGTTGGAGGCCTTGCCCGAACGGACCTGACCACCCTTGTTGCCCACGTACGGCTTTGCTGCGAGGGACGGCTTTCCCTTGCCGCCTCCGCCTGTTCCGGCCTTCAGAATGGCCTTGCCCTTACCCTTCATCGTCCACCTCCAAAGTGTGACTCCAGCATACCAGCCACGGAGTCCTTTTTCTTCTGCTTGTTGTGGGTCGCGTAGAACACCCGCTTGCCCTTCTTCTTGCCATAGCGCTTGACCATGTCCTTCATGACCTTTGCGCCCTTCCCGCCGTAGTACTCGCTAAGGGGCATCGCCCACCCCCACGATCATGTGCTCCAGGGGAGCCAGCCTACGCTTCTGCCAGTCCGCCAGGCCCTTCGGATCGAGCGGGTGCTTCAGATCCTTCACAGCGTCCCACCAGGAGACGTGCGACTGCTTCATCGGAGGAGGCGGAAGAAGCTTGCCCTTGATGGCCCTCACGAGCAGCCTCTGGCGGTGCTGAGGGGTTCCGTAGTCAGCCGCGTCGTATACGGCGGCGTCCACGTTGTAGCCCTCCTTCTTGAGCTTCTCGATGATCAACTGTAGGGCCTCCGAGCCACGGTAGCCCTTCACGTTCTCGATGGTGACCACTGTTGGCCCCACCTGATCGATTGCCCTGACCACAGCCTCTGCGGAGCGGATGTCCAGAGGAACCTCACCGGACTGGTTCTTCGCCGCCGAGAAGTTCTTGCACACCGGGGAGGCGTGGAGCCAGTCAGCCCCTGCGAAGTCCGAGAAGTCAGCCTTCGTCACGTCCACGATGCGGGTGTTGTGTCCGTTCGAACGAGCCACCCCGGCGATGTCCGCGCTGATCTCGTGTCCGCCCAGGAAGCGGACCTTATCCTTCAGCCCTTCCTCTACCAGGCTCCCGCCAGAGAAGAGGGTCACGGCTGTCGGCTTCTTGATGCCCTTGAGGAGCGGCAGCACGACGGCCCTTGCGAGCGGCGGTGGGACGCCGTTCCCCAGAACCGTGCGAGCCAGCGCCTTGTTCTCGGGCAGCTTGTAGCTGTCGGAGACGCCCATGAGGCGGGCCACTCCACGCTCGGACAGCCTGTACACCTTGTCACCCCTCGTGAACCTGATCGGCTCCTTCGGGGTCGCCTTGATCGTGAATGCTGGCTCGGTGACCTTCGCGGTTGGGATGGAGGTGCGCCCTGCGGATCCGCCTGCGACGAGGACCGGGTCCGTGATCGAGAACCTGGGCTGATCTTCGCCCTTCAGCTTCCCCTTCGGCTTCGTGACGATGGCCATCTGCGCCCCAGAGACGCCGTAGCGAAGCTCCTCGACGTTCTCCTTGCCGAACAGTTCTCCCAGTTCCTTCACAAGCTCTCCCTTCTTGTAGGACTTCTGGAACGTGTCCTTCTTGGTGATCACCCCATCCAGGTGCGGCGTTCCGGGGATCTTGTCAGCACGCACACTCACGATGAGTGCCTCGTTCGCGTGCTTGTATGCGGAGCGAAGCATAGCATGGCGGTCAACGGGCTCCAGCACGTTGGCCACGAAGGTGTTCGTCACGATGTCTGCCTTGCGAGGCTTCGTTTGCATGTGGTTCGGGTCGTAGCCCTGGACGCCCTTGAAGATGCCGCTACCCTCGTAGTGCTTGAGGTCAACCCCGTACCCCGCCCCGTAGTCGAGGATCGTCTTCCCGGTGAGGTTAGGAGCCATGTGCTCCATGATCCTCCTAGCCGGCTGGGAAGGCTTGTTCCTCGGGGTGACGGTCCTGCCTCCCCTAGTCACGCCCTCCGTCTTCTTCGGTAGGCCAAGGGAGTACCTCTGCCTCGGCTCCGCTGGGATCTCGCCCTTCACGAACTCGTCCACGACCACGCCGGCAGGCTTGATGTCTGGTGGGGTGTACTCGCGCATGATCCTCTTGATCGCACGCATATCGAACTCTGGCTTCACCACGTCCTGGTTGATGTAGCCCTTGCCATTCTCGATGAAGCTGCGGCGGTCGTTCAGAAGCTTCTCGTATCCCTTCCAGTGCCTCATCCTCACAAACGGAGGATCGATGCCGCGCTCCTTCGCGAGCTTGTCGAGGAGGTTCAGGTCGCCCTTGTACTCGTCCCAGAGAACCTTCTTGCTGGAGGCCTTGCCCTGCCACTTGCCAGTGCTCAACTGCTTGGTGGTCCCGCGCACGGTGAAGTTCTGCTCACCCGTGTAGTCCTGCCACTTGCCCATGCCCACCATCTTCATGTAGTTCCTGTTGAGGCCGGACTGGTGGTACGGGATCACGTAGTCGATGCGAGGATCGGCCAGGGCCATCTTGATCTGCGCGTCGTTCACGCCGATGGTCTCGAAGCCCACGTTCTTGTACTTCTTCCTCATCCTGAGCCCGAAGTCGAACGGGAAGGACTCGGCATCGTTGAACCAGAGCTTTCCGTTCCTGATCCCGATGTCCTTCGGGATCATGCTCATGTTGATTGCCAGGCCGGTAGGCGCGAGCACCTCAACGAACTCGGGGACCTTCGTGTAGGCGTGGCCCTTGAGCCCGCGTAGGTGCATGTCCGCGATTGCCTGCATGGCGTCGATGATGTGCGGAACCTCGAAGTCCGACCAGGACTGCCACCTGAGGCCGGAACGCTTGTTCATCTTGGCTACCATTCCGTCAGTGAGCCCGCCCTCCTTGTCCACCTTGCTGAGGATCTCTCCCTTGTAGGAGACGCGCACCTCTGGGGCCTTCACCTTCCTGTCCCCGTACAGGTAGCCCATCTTGATGCGCTCCTGTGGGTAGTTCGCAGCGATCTCAGCGATGCCATCGGAGGTGAGGAGCTTGTCGTGGAGCTTCTTCGGGATCGGTGGAATCCAGGTCTTGACCTTGATGATCTTCCCGTTGTCATCGCGCATCTTCTTGCCGGTCTTCGGGTCGATCTTCGGCATTGGCCTGTACCAGCCGGTCTTCAACTGCTCCATGATGGCAGCGTTCTGGAGACGCTTCGACTCTACGTAGCATGGACCGCAGGCGGTCTCAATGCCGTGGAGCCTCATCTGGGCTCCCACCCTCATGATGTCCTTGGCGTCGAGAGGACGGCCAAGCTTCTGCTGGATGGCGTCGATGGTTGCGCCGAGGACGTACCTCTTCCTGCACATCGTGGTGAAGTCGAGGCTCCTCATGTAGTACTCGTCGGCGTTCGTCTTGATGGCCCTGAGATGGTCAGCGAAGCTCTCCTTGTAGCCGAGACGGGAGAAGTCGTCGTGGACCTCGCGGGCGATGGAGGCCTCGTCGCGGAAGTACTTCTCCATCGTCGCCTCATCGACCAGGGCACCCTCGCCAGCGATCTTCCTGGCCTCTTCCATCTGCTTCTCACGGAGCCTCTTGCGTCCAGCCTCTGAGAGCGCGTACCTGGCCGCTGGCTCGACAGCCATCGCGCCGTCCGTGAGGGTCACCGTCTCCGCCTCTGCGCGGAGCCTGGCTACCTTCTCGCCATCGATCTTGCGCCATGCAACGTGTGTGCTTGGGGAGTAGCGAGAGCCCTCGACGTGGGTGCTCACCCAACCCTCTCCACCTGGCCCCCTGACGGTATCTGGCGTGTACTCGACCTTGCCGTCCTTGAAGTAATACGGCACGCCTTCGTACACGTTGACGATCTCTGAGGCGTTGATCTCGCCCGGAACCCCACGCTCATCACCCTGCTCTAGGGTGCCCTTCCTCTTCGGGTTCCTGATCTCCACGATGTACGCGTTCTTCCCGTGCGCTGGGGTCCTCTGCCACGGCTGGAAGCCGGCGGCGTAGGACTCCGCCTGTCCTGGGCTCACCGAGTAGTAGGTCTTGCCGACTTGCTTGTCACCGAGGTTGTAGGCACCCTGTGACCTGATCTTGCCTGTGCGCTGGATCTCCACCCACTCCTCTGCGCTCATGCCACGGAAGTAGGTCGTACCGTCACCAGAGGTGAGGTCTTCCACGCTGCGTGTCCAGCCAGGCTTCAGGTCGTACCCGATCTGTCGGAACCCGCCCTCTGATGTACTCTTGAGTTCCGCGATCTCTGGGTCGTACCAGGCGTTAGGCTCTTCGCCCTCCCACCTCGGAGGCTCCACCCTCGCGTGCTTTGGACGCGCCGGACTAAGCCTGTACTGGTAGATCGTGCCCTTCCAGTCACTCTTCGTGTCCTCGGTCATCTTGACCTCGAACCTCTTGGAGGTGAGGGCGTCCGTCAACTGGTCCCTGTAGATCTCGGGCATACCCCTGAGCGCTTCCGGCAGGACATCGGAGACCTCTCCGACCGAGAACCTCGGAGTAGCCTTCCTGTCCATCTTCTTCACCAACCTAGGGGAGAGGTCTGCCTTCCTGTCCATCACACCCTTGATCGGCTTGCGGGCCTTGCGGGTGGACTCCAGCTTCTCCAGTGACCTCTTCAGGTTGCTGCCAGCACCCTTCGGCCCGACCTGGTAGCGGAAGTCTCCGCCCTCTCCCCATGTGACGTTGCTCGTCTGCTTCACCTGGTTCTTGTCGAAGAGGATGTAGGAGTCATCGCGGGACTTTAGCTCTCCTGTCGCTCTGTCGTAAACCCTGCCCTCGTGCTCGTTCTTGTACACGATGCTGTCGTAGCCCTTGCTCTTGATCAGCTTGACTGTCTCCGCCGGCCTGAACCTCCTAGGTAGATCCCTCAGCATCTGGACCTCTTCGCGAGTAAACCCAGGCTTGCCGCCCTGTACGGTCTTTCCGATTGGTAGGTAGTCGTACGCGTAGTAGCCCCACTTGTCTCCAACGTCATGGAGACGGAGCGGGTTCTCTGCGCGAGCGTACAGTTCGATCATGCGTGGTTCCTCGAAGCCCTCCTGTCCAGGAATCCGCCCGCTCGTCTTCGCCTCCTTCTCGTTCTTGGCGATCTTGTCCTTGATCTCCTTCGGCACTTCCTTCCCGGCTTGTGCGTACGGAAGCGCCTCCGCCCGGAGAGCCCTCATCTCTTCGCTGAGCCTGCTGATCCTATTCGTGACACCGGCCTCGACTGCCTGCGCCCTGGACCCAACGTGGAACCCGAGGTCGTGCTCTGGCCACTCGAACTCGAAGAATCCTTCCTTGCCAGTACCGTGGTACACCGGCCTCGGCTTGTTCCCGTCCTTGATGGTGGACTTCCTGAACCACTTCTTGAACTCTGGGGTGCTCGTGTCGCCCTTCTTCTGCCCGACCTGGTAGCGACCGACGCTCTCGGGGATGAATGACGGGTGGATGTCAGATTGGACATACCCGGTGTCCGGGTACGTGGTCTCGCGAACGTCGAAGACCTCGGAGAACTTCGCTCCGTTCTTGCCCTTCGTGAAGCCGACCACAGCGTCGAAGCCCTCGTCCCTCACGACGTGGGCGATGATGTTCTCCTGGATCGCGTAGCGAAGCTGGTTGCCCTCCCTGGAGTTGGCCAGAATGTCGCGAGCCATGGACGGGTCGCCGCCGAAGTCCTGTAGGACCCTCTCGATCTCACTGGTCTGGATCTTGTCGCGGGTCGTTGCCAAGAGCCTCTGGGCGTCGTGGTACTCGTTGTAGATGTCCTCGTACTTCGTGAAGTCCTGGCCGTGCTCTGCACGAGCCTCGGAGTAGGCCTTCGCCGCCTTCTCTGCACGAGCCTTCGCGTGGATCATGTCCGGCCACTCGCGCATCGAGTAGTCGCTCATGTGGATCGACCAAAGCTGGTCTTCGAGCTTCGAAAACGCTGGGGCTCCCTTGATGATCTTGAAGGCTTCCTCTGGGGCCCTGCCTCCGGTAGCTCCGCGCACGAACAGAGGCTTGCGGATGAGGGTCTGCCCCTCAACCTTATCGGTTCCGCCGTAGGCGATACCAGCCCCGGTGTGCTTCGAGTTCGGAGTGATCCTGTAAGCGCTGGCCTTGCGGTCACCCTTAGGTAGGTAGAAGACCCCGGTCCTGATGGAGAGTGCTCCAGCCTGGTCTGGCTTCTGCCAACGCTGAAGCTCCATGATGAGCCCATCCTCTGTGATCGCCGCGCCCTTGGTGTTCTGGACTGCCTCTGCGAACTCCCGCCTTGTTGGAAGGTGCTTCCTGGTCTTGAGCTTCTTCGCACGCTCAGGCTCGATCATGTGGCGGTACTCAGGGTTCTTCGGGTCGTACGTCCCGACGTTCGCCCTGGAGGACTTGATCTGCTCGCCCTCGAATACCACCCATGCGCGACCGAAGCCCATGTCGTCGCCCACGAGGAACCCGTCGTAGCCCTCGGACTGGAGAGCCTTCTTGGCCCTCGCGATGTCCTTCGGGTCTCCGCGCCTGAGGGTCTGTAGGTACGCCTCCGGGTTGCCGGTCATCTCTGCCTCAGCGATAGCGGCTTCCAGCCTAGCCTTTTCACCCGCCCTGCGGTACTCCATGAGCTTGGCACGCTCGACAGCGTTGATCCTGTCGTAGGCGATAAGCAGCCTGTCCTGGAACGTGATTCCACCACCCTTCGGAACGGCGTACTTGTCGGCAAGCTCGTTGACGTAGTTCCTCACGTCCCTATCGACCTTCAGGAGAGCCTTGTTCGCCTTCTTGCTCCTCTTCTTGGCCTTCGCACTCTTTGCGGGATCCTTGGCTTCGATCTGCGCCCACTTCTTCGCTACCTCGTAGTCGAGATCGCGCCTCTCGCGTACAAAGAGCGGCTTCTGGAGGGAGAGATAAGCGGGAATGATCCTTCCCCCTTCGGGAATGGGGCCCTCCGGGTTGCGGATGGCGTTGTGGTCCGGCGGAGGCCCGCCTCGCCTCATGTCCTCAGCCATCCAGTCGAACCGGAGCTTGGAGTTCGCGAACTCGGCATCCTCTGCGAACCAGATGCCCATGCCGTCCACGCCACGTCCGTAGTCGGCGTCTGGGTTGGCCGGGTCCACGTACCTTGGCCTGCTACCAGGCTTGAACGCGTCGAAGTCTGCCTTCGCGATGGTCGCGTGGTATAGCTCCAACGGCATCTTGTCGTGGCCGTAGTGCGGGTAGCCCTCTGGGTGCTTGCCAAGCTTGAGACCGCCCATCTGGCCCTTGCTCATCTGGTCCCACTGGGTGTTGGCGACAGACTTCTTGAACCACTTCATGAAGTTGGCTTCGCTGTCTCCGACCTCGCGAGCCGCGATCTGGTACGCCTCCTTAGCAGTCCTTCCTACCCATCCATCCTGGTGGCGACCACGCTTGAACGGCTTGCCCTGGGCGACCTTCCTGTACTGGCCTTCGATTGTCGGGCGGAAGGTGTCGTAGACGTTCGCAACGAACTCGTAGATCGCCTTGTACACCCTCTCGACAGCGTTGCGAGGCTTCTTCTTCCAGCGGTAGGACTCGAACCACTCCCTGAAGCCCTCAGCGAACAGTTCGTCATACTTCTCTAGGCCCTTCGCCTCCATCTCCTCCCTGAACCAGGATTCGATGCGTGCCTTCTCCCTGGGGCTCGCGAAGTAGTCGATGAAGATGTGGCCCATCTCGTGCGGGATGACTCCCGCGTTGAGGATGCGCATCTGCATGTCGCGGTCGATGCCGTACTTGCGGCGGTACTTCGGAACCAGCGGACCCTGGCCTGGCGTCTCCATGCGGCCCAGTGCGCCGCGCTTGCCGGCCTTCACGTCTGCGATGACTTCCGGCGAGTATCCGACCAGCGACTGCTCCGGGTTCTCGATCCTGATGAACCCGTTCTGCTTGATGATGATCCTTCCACCGTGAGGAGTGTCGATGTACCAGTCGCCGGCACGGAGTCCCATCTTCGCGTCTGCGCGAACCTCTCCCTTCCCCTTCCCCGCCGGCCTGGTCTCCGTCCTCGTGGCCCTCTTGAGGAGTGGACGCAGCGCCTCTGGCAGAGCCATGCGCACGTCTTCCGTCGTGATCGGGGTCTCTACGAGGTCTTCCTTGCCGATCTTGTACTGAGGGAACCCTTCCTTCTCGACCTGGCGCTTGAGTTCGTCCGGGATCCTGATGGTGTGTACGGTTTCGCCGGCAGGCTCTACAACGTACTCGCGGCCACTCTTGCCTTCGAGTTCCCGCACAGCGTCCACCGTCTGCCAGGGCTCATTGACCGTCCTGACGATCTTGCCTGTCTTCGCATCAACGACGTTGTACTTGAAGCGGCTAAGAACGCCATCAGCCATCCTGTCGTGAGCGTAGTCGAGGTTCATCTCAGACGCTACGCGACGTGCGTCGGCTGCGCTCTTGAAGTAGTTGGCCCTAGCTCCAGTGGTGTCCGTTACCCCCTGGCGCTTTCTCATCGCCATAAGATCAGGATCGATAGGCATACGTGGGTCAGTGGACCTCGCCCACGTCTCGGTGCCCAGATCATAGATGGCCATTGCGCCCTGGTTTGCCAGAGCCTGATCCGGGTGCTCCCTGACCTCGTACCTCTTGGTGTACGAATTCTCCCCCATCTGCCCTTCTTCGAGCTTCGGTCCCTTCGCGCCCTCGACCGTCTTCGTCAGGCGGTCTCCCTCTAGGCGGTAGATGGTCTCACCCTGAGTCCTGAACGGCTTGAGGACGCGGTTGAAGGACTGCGGAATCATCACGTCGTAGAGCTTCGCGAGGCCAGTGGAGCCCATCGAGAGATCCTGTCCAGAGATTGCCGGGATCTGGCTCACTGTGTCGCCAGACTCACGAATGGATTCCTCGATGTAGTTCCTGGCCTCATCCTTACCGTAGAAGAGGTCCCTCTTACCCTCCCTGGTGTAGACGTACTGGCCATTCGGGTCGATGACGTAGAACTCGCCTGGTCGCCTTGCCTGCTCGATCCCCCATCCACCAAGCGGGTCGGGCTCCTTCCAGTTCTGCGCCGCCCTCCTGAGCCGCGCAGCCGGTTCCTCACCGATGTAGTCCGCGAGCTTCTCAGCAGGGACATCGTACTCGTTGAGGATGTTCTCGCCGTCCTTGTATCCCTCTAGCCTCTTCTCTGCGGGATCCCAACGGACCTCATCCACCCTCTGAGAGAGGTCGTAGCGACGAGTCTGCATCGAGCCGGAAGTAAAGCGGACCTGATCGTAGCCTTCCTCTACGGCCATCTTGATGAATCGCTTCGTGGCCAGGTCGAGCCACTTGTTGGTGGACTCGATGTACGGCATCTCGGTAGGCACGTCCTTCCGACCCATGAAGCCACGTACGCCAGAGCCTGGGTGTTCGCCGTACTTGTTGTTGATGCGCTGCATCTCTTCGGAGTTTCGCTCGTACTCCGCCTTGAGCGCACGCTTCTCGTCCTTAGTCAGGGAAGAGGTGTCGCGCTTGTTCCTGATCTCTCGATTCCTATCGCTAAGCTCGTTGAACCTCTCCAGATCCTTCTGCCAGGCCTTGTTTGGCTTCCTTACTCCCTTCTTCTTGGCGTCCCATGCGGCATCGGACTGGAACTCCTCAGCGAAGAGGATCTTTTCTCCGGTTGCCGGGTCGATCCTGTCCGTCATGCGGATGTGGTAGAGGATGCCCCCTTGTGCGTTGAGATGCGAGAAGTGTGGTGCGTCCCACTTGGCGTGAAGCCTGCCGTGGGTTGGCTTCTCCTTGGCTAGTTTCTCCGCTGCCGCCTTTGCCTCCGCTTTGGACTTGTAAGTCCCTCCTGTCCCTGGAGACTTCGCCTGCACTCCGTTGTCTGCCCAGTAAGACTCGACGGTCCAGAGTTCCCCGCCCTCTTCTCGGATCTTCTGGATCTCCTTGTTGATCTCTAGGATTCGATCCTTATCCTTGAGGTGGCGCGGCTTGACTCTCGGCTCGCCCCTCCTCACTCGGAAGACTGCGCCGAACTCTGTGACCAGGGCGGCTTCCAGTGCGCCCTTCTCCTCGTTTAGCTCGTCCACCCTCGCCTTCTTTTCCGGGGGAATGGACCTGTCCATGCTCTCGACGCGATAGCGGAGTGGAGTCGGGACACTCTTCGACGGGATCGTCACGATGAACTCGCGGTAGTTCGTTCCGCCCGGTTCCTTGTAGTCGCCGTACTCAGGCTTCGTGATGTCCTCCCTGAGTTGGTCAATCCTAGACATCGGGTCGTTACGCATCGCGGCACCGATGTTGCGGACTTCCTGCTCCGTGTAGACACCGGACTCCCTAGCCCTGCGCTCCCACATACGAACGTACGCGTCCACCTGGGCCGGGCTATTGAAGTCGATTTGGTGGATGTCGCCCTGCCTCCACTCGGACAACTCAACCTTGTTGTCCTTGAGGTACTGAAGGAGCTTGCCCTTGGTTACTCGCTCCCACGGCTTCTTCGACTTCAGGAACTCCTCTAGGCCTGTCCAGTAGAGTTCGTCGGCAGTCACGCCGCGCTTGCGCTTCTTGAGGAAGCGGAGCCAGTCGTGGGCAACCTGAGTTTCCTGAACGTGTGGAGTCTCCAGCACCCTCTCAAGCTGCGAGTAGTAGCCCTGGTAGTTCGGGCGGGCACGGCGGGCGGTGAGTTCCCCGACGGTGGTCACCCGTCCGACCTGGTAGCGACCCCCACCCCCGGTGAACTTCTTCTTGGTCATCTGGACGACGGCCCCGTCCTGAACCTCCAGAACCATCTTCCCGGCGTGCGGCCCGGACTCGATCACGTCCCCGACCCTGACACCCTGCCCGCCGACCACGGCGCTGGCCTCGGGGTCCTTGACAGCCCCTCGGGCGATGCTGCTGGCCCTCGCCTGGTCCCCTTCTCGAACAGCCGCGTCAAGGCCGCTCCAAGCCCCCCTACGGCCCGTAGCCGGCTTCCCGGCCTCTGGGGCCTTCTTGCCCTCTACAGGCGCTCCTGGAGCCTCTGGGGCCTTCTCAGGGCCCTTTAGGGGCTCTCCCCACTCGATCCCAGCGTCCTCCTCGGCCTTCTTGATGGTGGCCGCAATATCTGCGTCCTTCCCGGATCCCCTGAGCACCTTGAACTCGCCGGCCTTGAAGGGCTGGACCTCGCCGGATTCGAGCATGACGTTGGTCACGCCCTTGGCGTCGGCCTCCCCGATTGGGACACCCTTCTGGCCCTTGAAGCTGCCCTTCGTGATCTCGACAGCGGCTTCGGCTGGGGTGGCTGGGGGCCTCGTCTCAGGGAGGGATTCGATGAACGAGCGGACTACCGGCTCTTCGAGGCCCATCTTCTCCGTGCCCAGAATGACAGCCGCCTCTGGGCCGGACTCGTAGAACTCGCGCTCCAGCATTCCCCTGTTGCCTTCACCGAGTTCCTTGACCTTGTCGAGCGCAGCCTGGCGCTCCTCTGGAGTCGGAGCCTTCGCTTCGACCTTCTTCACCTGGTCCGGTGTGGCGAGACGAGTCGTCTCTCCGACCTGAACCTTGAGGCCCCCGCTCCTTCCCTTGCCCTTGACGATCCCGCGAGTCCCGTCCGCGAACTCGACAACGTCACCCTTGCGGATGACTCCTGGACGAGGCTTGCCCTTCTTCTTCTTGCCCTTCCCCTTCGACGGCTTCTCTGTCGGAGGCGTCTGCGTCTCGGAGAGAGCCTTGCCCGCCGGCCCCTCAAGCCCTTCCGGCGTAGGCCCGGTCATGCGAGGCTCGCCTGTCTTCCCCTGCGACTCAAGCCACGCACGCTTCGCGATGTTGCCGCCCATCTGGTTCCACTCGGCGTCGGTAGGACCACCTTCGCGAGCGAACGCCTTTGCGCGACCCTCAGGCGTGGTCGTGTCGAACGGCTCCTGAGCCTTACCGGACTTCCCGCCCTTCGGAGCGGTTGGCTTGGTTGGCCTCTCGGCTGGCTTCTCGATCAGGCCGTCTTTGATGTCCTTTCTAAGCCCCTTCAGGAAACTGTGCCCGTTCGTCGGCTCACCCAAGACCCAGTCTCCCGTCTTTGCGTCAACGAGATGAAGGCGGATCTTCCCACGCGTGTCTAGTTGTCCCTCGACGCGAACAGTGCGTGGAGTCTCGCCCGATACGTCTACGTAGGTGTCACCGATCCTGACTCCGTCTCCAACCTCCTGACCCTTTACGATGGGCTCAAACACGGCTGCGTCCTCGGGGGCGTCCTCACCGAGATTCCTGTCTCGCTCCTGCTTCTTTCGACGCGTGCGGATAGTCCCGCTTGTCCTGTCGAGCGACGTGTCCGCTGGAGGCTCAGCAGGCGGCGCCTTCGCCGGCTCAGTAGGCTTCGACTCTGGAACCGACTGTCCCTTCTTCCGCCTGTACTCGTTGATCTGCTTCAGGACGGTGACCGGGTCTTCGCCCATCTCCACTCTCTGCCTGAAGGCACCAAGCTGGCCCTTCGAGAGATGTCCCGTCCCACCAAGAGACTCAACGGTCTCGGCTCCGCCTTCACCCTCGGGAGCCTTCGGCTTCGTTGGGGCAGGCTCTGCGACAGGCTCCGCAGGAGGCTCAGGCTTTGGAGGCTCTGCCGGCTTCGTTGGCTCACCCTTCTGGGCGAGCTTCTCGCGCATGGCGCGAAGCTGTTCCGGGGTCGCGCCATCCTGAGCAGCCTTCAAGATATCGGCTTCTGTGATATCTCCAGACTTGAACTTCGCGGACTCGATAGGAGTCTCTGGAGCAGTAACATCGCCGCGCTGCTTGAGGATCCTCTCCGCCTCTACGCGGTCAACGCCCATCTCCTTCATGACGCGCTCTACCGCAACCTGGTGCTCCATGATCTCCATGATCTTGGAGCCCTCCTGCGGGGAGAGCGTCGAGGACATGCCCTGGCGAGACTGCTGCTCAGCCTCAGCCTGCTTGATCGCGTCCTCTACGGCCTTCTGGAGCTTCTCCTGCTCCTTCTTCGCCTCAGCGTCCGCCTTTTCCTTGGCCTTGCGAGCCTGATCGGCTTCCTTCTCCCTCGCCTTACGAAGAGCGTCCCTCTCCTTGAGGATTCGCGCACCCTGACCCTTGGTCTTGTACTTCGCAGGGTTGTTGATTAGTGCGTCCTCGGGGACCATCACGAACTCGTTGGCCTCCGCGTCGAACGCCTCAACGTTGCGGGCGGGCTTCTTCCTCCTCACACCCTCCAGCATTCTGGAGACAAGCCTTCTGGCACCGAGGTTTGCAAAACGACCGGCTGCGAACCTTCCAAGAGGGAGTGGCCACTTCGAGAATGTCATGCCCTGGGCGATGTACCCAGCGGTCATCGGCGCGTAGCGACGAACGGCTTCGGGAACGTCTACTCCTCCAGACGCACCGACAGGCTTGCCCTGCGCGTCCAGGTCATACGTGTCCTTGACGTTGCCTTCCTGGTCGTAGATGACACCCCTGCCTGGGCCAGGCGGGGCATCAGTTCTGACTGGAGATGCCGGCGCGTAGACCGGCTCCAGCTTGCCCTGCTTATTCGCCCTCCATCCGAGGAAGTCGCCCCTCTCCCCAACAGGCTGTGACCAGTCAGCCTTATCCCTCCAGCGCGGATCCTGGAGGTCTCTCAGCTTCTCCGCTGTTTCCTGAGTGATGCCGCGCCTCGCGTACGGAGTTTGGAAGCCCTTAGCCAGATCTTTACGAGCACCTAGCTCACGCCTCATGGCCATGAACGGGCCATCGGTGGTCCTCTCCTGAGTCCACCACTTAGCGCCACGCCCAACGTCTCGGAGAGTCTGGAGCAGAGTCTTCCCGGTGACTCGCTGCACCTCAAGGTCAATGGACCTTTCGCGACTGTTGTTGGTCCTAGCGCCCCGCGCAAGCCACTTGCGAGTCTTCGCCTTCCCCAGTAGGGGAGATGTAGCCCTGAGACCCGCCTTCGTCAATGCTGGGCCGACCTTCAGGCCGGCAGGGGCCATCGGAATCTCTCGCCCGATCTGGGCCATCCGCTCTTCGTCTTCGCCTAGGTGTTGTGAAGCCGCCCTCGCGCCCTTCTCGCCAAGGATGGACATAAGCTCGATACCAGCGATAGCAGGAATCGTGTGCCATGGTCGCCTAACTGCGCCGTACGCAACAGCGGCTGGGAGCGCGACATCCTTCGCTGTCTCGAAGCTCTCCCCAGCGCCGAACATGGCTGGACGAATGGCCTCCTCAATCCCGGACCTCCACCTGGCGGTACGCGAGAACTCGACCTCGTTGTTGTAGATGAACGGATCGCGAAGGGCCTCAGCGACCCTTGGCGAGACCCCGACACTTCCGCCGACAGACGCGTACGGCTGCTCGCCCTCAGCGAGCGGCTCGTCGGTGAACGGGTTCCTGCCTGGTAGCTGGATCGCCTTGATCTTGTCGATGGTCTCCTGGGTTAGGTCGGACGCCCATGTCCTGTCGCCAAGCTCCTTGACGCCGGTCGGGAGATCTGTGACGTACCTGTCCTCATCAGCCTCTAGTCCGGTCGGGATGTCCGGGACGCCAGGAACTCCGCCACCACCAACCGTCGGCATCATGGCCCTGCCGCGCTTGCGGCCAGCCCTCGTCGCGGCCCTCTCGCCGGCGCCCAGCAACTGAACGTCAGACTCGGCTGGGCCAAGGAGGAAGTCCAAACCGATGGTGCGGGGTAGCCCCGTGGCGGTCTCCATGGCAAGGCGTGCTGGCTTCGACGCGGCAAGCTTCCGAAGCGGCTCGAACGGGATCCCCTGGGTGACCCTCTCCGCAATCTCGCGGTCCTTCGCCGCTATCTCCTCGGCCCTCTTCCGCTCCGCTGCGTTCTTATCTAGCTCTTCCTTCTCACGCTCACGCTTCGCCTTGCGGGCACGGAACTCAATCTCATCAACCTCTTCTCCGGTGGCCGGATCGAGGTAAGTCTTCCTCTTCCTATACCCAGACAGATGACCCTCTGGAACGTCCTTCTGCTCTTCGGTAGAGAACATGGTCCCAGGCTCTGGGATCCCAAGTAGCTGACGCGTCGGGGACATGAAGTCAGCGATAGGTTGCCCCTCAGAGGCGGCTTGCCTCCTGGCTCGACGCCTCCTGAACTCGTTCGCTGTGACTTCTTCGCCTGTCTCTGGATCGAGGTATAGCTTTGCCATTCTCTATTCCTGCGGGGTGAATCCACCCTCCACTTCATCCCAGACGTACGTCTTTCCGTTGCGTGTGATCGTCTGCCCAACGGCTCCGATCTCAGGAATGGGCTCGTCCCCAGGTGCTCCTCCGCCGCCACCCTCAGTGAGAACCGCGCCGGCATCCACGAAGATGTCGTAGTAGCCAGCCTCGCGAGCCTTCTCGATGGTCTGCTTGTTGAGGGTAGGCGTCGGTACGGGCTCGCCAACGAATCGCTCGTAGTCGTTTTCGAGAGTGACGATGCGGTTCACCGTGGAGTGGAGATCCTCTCTGAGGATGGCCTCCAGTTCCTCTGGGGTGGCGGAGGTCATGTACCTTCTGTACGCCTCCTCGATTTCTTCCTGCTTCGCGGCCATTCCGTTGTTCTGCGCCTTCGAGAACTCGGTAGCGAGAGTCTTCAGCCTGGTGCGGAGAGCCTTCTCCTCTGGAGATCCAACCTGTTCTAGGAACCAGACGTAGCCCTTGTTGATCCATGGCATCCCGGTGCGACGGAACTCCTCTGAGAGCTTGAAGGCGCGACCAACGTCCGCGATAGCGTCGTTGACGGCGCGGCGAGCAGTCGCTGGCTTTCCCTTCGCCCAATCGCGCTTGAATTCGAACCCGTGCTGCGTGAAGTTTGGATTCAGGATCTTCGCAGTCTGGATGATCGCGGAGCGCATCTCCACTCCTCGGCCAGCCTTAGCCGGGTCGAGGTCGAGGTCAGCTACGCCCTGCGCTGGGCCTAGGATCTCTACCGGCAAAGACGCGAGGAACCTCTTCCTCTCCGCATCTGTCAGGTCCATGTTCTTCCTATTGCCCGCGAGCCACTCGTCCCTCGCGTTCTCAACGATGTCCCAGGCTGCGCCACGCAGGAACCTGTTCTCCTTGTCCGGCGCGTCGTCAGGTGCGGCGGAAATAGGCTGGTAGCGACCGCCGCCCGACTGGATCTCTGAGTCCGTAACGAAGACCTTACGACCGGACTTAGAGTCGTACGCCTGCTTCAGAGAGCCAGCCTTCTTGGAAGCGAACAGACTCTTCGCGTACTCTGGCGCGACCTCTTCGGCCATCTCGTACCCGTCCTCGCCTGGCCTGAACGTCCTGCCCCTGAAGAACGGGGGCACACTCTCGTCATCCGGGAAGACAATCGGGCCCTCGCCCTTCTCACGCGCTCTCGCGGCTGCTGCCCTCTGCCTGTCGTCGTACGCACGAGCGGCAAGCTCACCCCTACCCAACGTCTCATCCTCTACGCCGTACTTCTCGACCCCAGGGATCGTCACGTCGCCCTGGAGCCTTTCCGCGAACTCCCTCGCCCCTGGAGCACTCTCCATCAGCGCGTTTAGCGCCTCCATGCTCTTGGCGCTGTCACCAATGTCAACCGCTTCCTCTGTTCCTACCTGCTGTCTGTCGAGAGTCACGCCCGGAGCGACCTCTCTCTCCATCGAAACAGCACCAGGCATCTTTAGCTCGGTCGGCTTCAGGTAGTCCTCCAGAAGCCCTTTTTGAACAGTGCCAGCCCTCTCGTACGCCTCGTCAACGTCCCTCTCCGCCTGCTCCTCCGCTAGAGCCTTCTGGATCTCGTGCGTCTTCGACTGGGTCTCAGCGACGCGGTCCTCCTTCTCCTCCTCGCGCCTCTGCTGCTCTGTCTCGAACGTCCAGTCCTCTCGCTCCCTCTTGCGCTCTCGCTCCTCGGCCTCGATCTTCAACTGGTCCTGCCGCTTCTTCTCAGCGAATGCGAGAGACGCAGCCTGAGCGAGCCCTGGAACGAGAGTCGCCCAGGCTGAATCCTCTGGGCGCTTACCTGTGAAGATGATCTGAGCCATGGCTCACTCCTCTTAGAAACGAGGTCCGAAGCCGCCGAAGTACGGGAGCATCATGTCAGCGACCGTGAGACTCGGGATCTTGTAGTCTCCCAGATCACCGAAGTCCCCAAGTCCGCCCATGCCGCCACCAAGTGGAACCGGAGCCGCAGGATTGTGTGTGACTGGTGTGACTGCCGGAACCATCGCTTCTGGGTTCGCGAAGTTCTTCGCGCCTGGCAACTCTTGCACTTCTGGCTTCTTAAACATCCCAGGCAGCGTCTTCGCGGCAACCTGAGCTAGGTCTCCAACAAGGTTCCACCCGCTGTCGTTGGGCCTCTCGCCCGCGTAGATGATAGACATCGCTACCCCCTGTAGAGAATCTGACGCTCAGGTGGACGCATCGCGCCGAGAGCGCTGAGAGCCGCACCGACGTTCGCTGGGCCCTCTGTCGTCTGGCTGCTCGTCCCCTTCTTGTGCTGCCCCTGCCACTGACCCATCCAATTGGCGGCGGTGGCCCTCCTCTTGTCCTTGATCTGCTCCTTGAGCATCGGAAGACCGGCCATGAAGTTGAGCTTCTCGGCAGTCGTCGCCCTGGTCGATGCGAGCGGCATGTCCATCGATCCTCCACGGCGAATGAGCGCATTGCGCTCTGCCTGCTCCGCCCCAGCGTTGGCCGCGTTGATGGCAGCGATCTGCCTTGCCGCGTATCCGGGCTCTAGGGCTGGGGCTGTGATGTCCTGGAAGTACTGCTTGTCGAGCGCAGCCTTCATCCTCGCCTGGCCAGGATCAACGACCTTGCGGAGCATGTCGTTGTACGAGCTTGTCGTGTTGGTGATCTGAGGCCCCATCGCCATCCCAGCCAGAGACTGGAACTGCGGGGTCATCTGCTCCAGCCAGGCCAACTGGTCCGCACGGTCTGCGTCGATATCAGCCTTCGCGTCCCGGTACATCTTGTCCGAGAAGTCAGCCTGCTTCTTCGCTGCCTTGTGCTTGGCGATACCCCCAACGATAGCCGGGACAGCCGCCGCCAGAAGCCCCAAGAACCCGAACTGCGGAGGCGGCGGAACAAGCGCCTTCAGTAGTCGTCCAATTCCAAACATCTTATGCCTCCTCAGTGGGTTCGCGCAGGCACGCGATCTCCATGCACCTTTGAGAGTACCAGATCAAAGGACAACCGGAACATCGGACCCGGACCCAAGGTCTGGCCCCTCGTCAAGCTCCTGCGGGGTGCCGATCTTGAAGCTGTAGCGATTCTGGTTGTCGGTCCTCTCTACTACGAGGTATGCGATGCGGGCTCTCCCGTCTTCGTCGTCGGGAATGTCGATCCCCACGATGTCCACGGAGGCGACGATCTCCCCCTTACGTCGAACTGGAATAGCCATTATCGGTCCACCTTGTAAGTCATTGCGTAATAGTCGAGGAAGACGTTCTCCAGCGAGTTACCTGCCCCTGTCGCGTCACACTCCACCGCGAGGGCTGGCATCATGGCGTCACTGGTCGGAATGTTCGTGGTGTTGGTCGCCACCAGAGATCCGTCGATGTAGAACTTCACCGCAGTCGGGGTGTAGTGGATGTCGAACCGGAAGTAGTCGTTGGCGCTGTCTCCGGATCGGTGCGCCACTCCGGTATCTGTGTCGGTTGCGGAGCCGGACGCGATGGTCCTCGCCTGCCAGTTGTTGTTGGCATTGTAGTCACAGTAGAAGTAGATCCCGTCCGTGCCTGCTGCGTAGTCAACGGTTGTGTTGATCCCAACGATGATGTTCACCTCACCCTCGGTGCTCTGGGCGTCATAGAGAATCCAAGTCTGCCAGTACTCTTCGATCCCGTTGAACATCGTGTAGGTGGTGTAATTGGCAAAGAGGTAGACGGCATCCCCGGTGTCGTTGTCTGGCTTGATGCGGACCAGTCCGGGGTGTCCGTTGTTGGTGCCACTTCCGTAGCCGACTGTGTACCCCGTCCCCCCGCTGATGTTCCAATTGAGCGTACCAATGTCCCCGGACACCAATGGACCCCCGTGGACAAAGTCATCCTCGACAGTGACGATCCGTCCGTCGGGGGCGCGGAGGGGCAGGTCGATGAAGTGGGAGTTCTCGTTCTTGTCGATGTAGCCGTCGGATTTCAGTCCTGTCGTCCAGACATCCGCGACCTGCCAGCTTGACGCCCCGATGTCATACGTGTCGTCCGCCCCTGGCTCGAAGTCCCCACCCGCCTCGATCAGCCACTTCATGGTGTTGTTGGTGTGGAAGCTCATGAGCCCGTTCGACTCGTTCTTGATGACGAGAGGCTTGTCATCCCCAGTACCGGCAGTCTCGAAACCGATAGCCGCAGAAGCGACAGTCGCCTCGAAGTAAGCTCGACCGTAGTTCGAAGCGTCTGTGTACTCACCGTAGGCGTAGATCGTGTTCCCGGTCTTCATGACCAGGTCGCCGGTCAGGTCGCGGGATCCGTCTGCCAGGAAGTACTGCGTGTGGTCATCGTCCCCAAGGCCCAGGAGGCCACCGTGATCAACGGAGCCTCCTGTCTCAATAAGGTCCCAGTCGGCAGAGCTTGCCGTACCAGTAGAGACATAGGCCGTCTCTGCGCTCGTGTCCACGTTGATGAGCCCAACACGAGACGGCGTAGAGCTTGGAGTTCCTGCCTGGGAACTGATCAGCGTGTACTGCGTGTGATCATCGTCCGTGAGACCACCGATGGTTCCATGATCGATCCCAGTCTGTGCGAAGTGGATCGACGTGTCTATGATGTGGGAGTCAATAGCCGCGTGACTCTGCGTCCCGATGTTACTGATCGACGTATGGTCGATGGCACTCTGATTCGTGGCGTTCGTCAGGTCGAGGTAGTAGCTCCCTTCCTGACCGTCCAAAAGGTCAGCGTTCAGGTTCGAGACTAGGGTGGTGGAGGCGATTGTGAGTGGCGCTGTTCCGGTCGCCACCGAGGAGATGACCTGGTCAGCGATGTATAGGTCCCTGATCGGAAGAGAGTTCGTTCCGATGTCTGCGTCTCCTGCCCCAGACGGGTAGAACCCTGTCGAGCTTGCCGACCATGTGTACGTACCGCCGAGGGAAAGCTGAACGTTCCCAGACGGCGCCCTCAGTTCAAGGTTGGCCAGTTGTCCTTCCACCCTTGTCCCGACGTACATGAGATTGACGTAGGACTCGGCCCAGTAGTCCGTCGTCGCCCCGAGGTCCAGGGTGCCCGTCGCGTTCGGGAGGAGGTCCCCCGTCATGTCGCGAGTCCCATTCACCAGGAGGTACTGCGTATGGTCGTCGTCCGCGAGCCCGTCGAGGGCCCCATGGTCGTTGCTGTAGCCAGTGAGGCCAGTAATGTCGTGACCGTGGAGAGTGGTGTCCCCAGCGTCCGTCAGGTCCGTCCAGTCAGTCCCAGTGAAGTTCGCGGAGTCCAGGTAGTACGATCCCTCTTGTCCATCAAGCTGGTCGCTATTGAGATTTGTGACCAGAGTCGTGGACGCTATCGTGAGCGGAGCGGTCCCGGTGGCCACGTCTGAGCGGAGGGTCTCGGCTCGGATTTGGAATGAGCCGGCGTCCCAGTTCCCAGTAAGTGCCCTAGTGCCATCCGCTAGTAGATAGTGGGTATGGTCGTCGCCTCCAAGTCCACCAAGACTCCCGTGATCGACAGCGGCTCCAGAGATCGGCTCCCAGGCACCGTCGTGCCTGAGGAACTTCGTCGTGTCCAGAGTCGGACCAGGGTCTGGAACGTAGCCGATGGCGTGGCCGTCGCCGGCACCGCGCATCACATCCCTGTGGTCTAGGTGGGTAGGAGCGTCGATCCTCTGGTTGAGGCTGTCCTCGACCCTCTTGATCTCGACCGCAGAGGCCTCTGTCTGCCTAGAGGCCTGCTCCGCCAATCGAGCGATTGCGATTAGCTCGTCGTCTACGTCCCTGAACGCGACCTGGATGTCGTGGGTCGCGTCGTCCGGGTGCCTGATTCTTCCTGCCACTAGACATTCCCCTGGTCACCCTGCGTGAGCGGAAGCTCTGTGAAGTTTCCACTTCCACGGAAGCGAACCGCGATTCCGTACGGCTCGAACCCGACGTTGCCCTCGCCGTTGGAGTTCGTCGTCTTGAAGACTAGGCGTAGGCGGCGTCCCTTCGTCTGCCTCGGGCAAACGATAGTGTACACATCCCTGATGTTGGCCGTGACCGGAACATCGAGGGTCTGCCAGAGCGAACCGTTCTTCCAGATCTCCATCTCCAGGTCAGCGGGGCTCTCCACGTCAATCTCCACCTCGTTGATCCAAGCTAGATCTTGCCTCGGGGCGATGATGTGACCAGTGTCGTAGACCATCACCTGTTGCGGCAGAGGCCTATAGGTGACGTTGAACGCGTTCATGGAGAACTGCCTGAACGAGCCTGTGATCCCAAGCTGGAGCTTGAGGAACTTCCCGAGACCAGTTAGGTCGGTTCTGTACACCTCGTTGGCACCAGTTGCGAACGTCTGCGTCACAGACGCGACAGGCTCCGTCAGACCGTTGATGTAGAACGATGCCGTACCGGAATCGTCCGCTGTGTAGCAGTGGATCTGGAAGTCTGACGGGTCCTTCCTGGCGAGTGGGTTTCCGCCGTCGTTGATAGGAGTGAGGATATCCACGGCGATGGCCTCGCTGTTGTCCTCGTCTCCAAGCTCGGCCCTCAGAACCTCTCCGCTCTTCGTTCCGAGAATCACATTCCCGTCTGGCTCGCGGGTGATCGAGTTGATCGTGTACCCGTACGTTAGCCTGCACCACTCCTGCTGCGCCTGGTAGTACTTCCACACAGCCACCGGATCCTTGATCAGGACGGCCTTGATTGATCCCGTCGCTGGATTCTCAGCCCCGCCGTTCACTGTGAAAGTGTATGAGTCGTCATCAACGACCATGATGATGTGGTCGCCGTTGTAGTAAGAGTCGGATGCGCCCTTGATCCTGACCTTGTCGCCGTTCGAGAACCCGTGCTCGGTGTGGGTCACTGTGGCGGTTGTCTCGCTCCTGGTGATCGTCACTGATGTCTCAGACTCCACCCCCTCTGGCGCGAGCATGTATAGGTTGTGGTTGTCTGTTGCGAACCTGAATCTCCCGTTTTCGATGTCCAGCGCCTCGACGCCGTGCCTGTTGTAGCCGCGCCACAGAAGCTCTGTGCCGATGAACGGGATCATCTGGAAGGTGTTCCCGACGAGCATCATCGGCCCGTCTGCGGCCCTGTAGATGATGACGTTCGAGTCAACCGCCAGGGCCTTGTCCACAGGAGGGTTCCCGGCACTGAACGGCTGCGGGAATAGGTCCACCGTGACGTGATCCGCGCTCTCGTCGCCAGTGCCTGCGATCCTGATGATGTCCTTCGAGCAGCCAGCAATGACTCCGTTCGCTGTCCCCGCGAGCCATAGCGGCTCACCGTAGCGCCTCAGATCGATGGCGTGGTAGAGGCTGAAGCTGGATGGGGACTTCGTGCTCGATGGGTAGAGCCATCCCTTCTTCGTGAGGACGAACATCCTGCGGTTCCACGGGCCGGCGATTCCGACGATGTCGTCTGGGGGTCCAATCGAGCCTGGCTCGAAGATCTCGTTCTCGATCATCAAGTCGATCTCGCTCTTCGCGATGGAGACCGTCAGGTCGTTGCTTGCCGCACCAGTCGGTGTTCCTGTCGGGTAGCCGGCCAGCGGAGTGAACGTGATGACACCTGGGTTCGAGGGGTCTCCCCCACCAGCGGTGGCCGGCGAGGTGGCGCTCCCGGCGAACGTGTACGTGAAGTCGGACCCAGTGGCAGAGTCAACCAGGTAGACGCCGTTGTACTCAGACTGCGCTGCCCACGAGATGAGGACGTAGTCCCCAGCCGAGAGTGTGTTCGTGTGTGTCACGGTAGCGGTCGTACTGCTGCTTGTTAGCTCTCCCGCGCTTAGTGACGTTTCCGTTCCAGTCTGGACATACGTGAATCCGTGGGTCGTGAGGCGAGACCTCTGGATCGCGTCATCGAAGTTGGCTGCCCCGGCTCCAGGGTTCGTGAGTTCATCGATGGTGAGCCCCTGGTTGATCGATGACGCCGTGACTGCGGCGCGGTAAAAAGTGTCTAGCCAGCCGCCGAAGATATAGATCCAGATCGTGTCCACCTGAGGGTCTGCGCCAGACAGGCCAGCCTCTGTGATTGTCACGTTCAGCGTCTGCTGCTTCAGCGTGATCGGATCCGATAGTGGAGACATCGGAGAAAGCTCGGTGTAGACGAGATCCCCATCGTCATCCTTGAATCGGCGTGCGTACCTGTACGCCGCCTGAAACTTACCAGTGAGAGACCTGTTTCCAGAGCCGGCCCACACCGCGTCATCCATTCCGAACTTCTTCTTGCTGGTGTCCTCTCCTGGGACTGCGTGGTAGACGACCTTGAACGCCGTCACGTCATTCCAGTCTGCGTCAGAATCCCCAATCCTCTTGAACTGACCACGGGTCACCGAGAAGTGCCCCCACGCCGGGGACGCGGCAGTTCCATCCGCACGAGCCTGGACCGTAGATCCCCTGTAGGACCCACCGAGCCTCTTCAGAATCTGCCCTGCATCCTCTGGAGTCTTTACCTCTGTGATCTCATCCGCCGTTAGTTGCTCAAGAAGCCTGTTCGTTGACTTTCTGTACGCCTCGACAGACGATGACGCCGCATCCTTGTTGTCGATCTTCCCGTTGTTCCTGATGTTGAAGTCGAAGAAGTAGTGATTGTCCCTGAACGCGTCCTTTGTCACGTACGTGACTGTTCCAGAGTCGCTCTCTCCTGGTGGGGTCGTCGCAGACGACATTGTGTACGAGTATGAGTTCGCGTTGATATACGTGATCGAGAAGACTCCGTTGAACTCGCTGTTCGTCGCTCCAGTGATCACGACAACATCTCCATCGCTGAGCGGATGGGACGAGTGCGTCACAGTCGCTGTCGTAGAGGAAGAGGTCATCGTGATAGAGGCAGAGTCTGACTTCGGGTCGTCCAGCCCGAACATGATCGTGACCTTCTCGACCTGGCGAGGGTTCTCCAGCCAAACGCGCATGTCGAACACGTCCGTTTCTGCGCCCTGGAAGCCCTGTAGGTTGAGGAAGTCCTGCTCTGTGTTGTAGTACTTGGTGACCGAAGCGATTCCGCTCTCTGCGTCTGGCTCCACTTGCATCGCGCCGTTGGCGGTGCCGTCGTAGTCAGTGATGAACTGAGGAGTCCCAGCGGACCCCTCGTTGATCACAAACGCTGGCAACTCGTCAGAGTCGAAGGATGCGACTTCCTTCGTGACCCTCGTGACAGCGGCCAGGGTCGGCTTCTTCGTCGGCTTCGCGATGCCCCATGTGTTAGTAGTTGACCCGTCGTGCTTCCACTTCTTGGTTCCACGGGCCGCGAACGCCTGGTACGAGTCGTCACCGAATGTGATGTCCCCAGAGCCATCGAACGTCTTACCGCTGGATGCTCCGTTGATGACTAGCTCATCGTCAACCCCGGCATACCTGTAGGTTGTCTTCTGGAGCGTTGCGGTGCGGAGAGAATCCACTCTCGTCCCAAGGCTTGTGTAGAGTTCAGACGAACCCCCACGCAGAGCGCGACCACCGATCTCGTCTGGGACGGTGTTGTGCGCCCTGAGCAGGGCTTCGTCTGGAGCGCCAACAGAGTCGGAGTCTGGAAGCCACTTCCACCCACCCGCACGCTTGAATAGGTTGGGCATGGTGGGCTCCTTTAGAACTCTTCGATAAGCTGGGTCGTTCCGTTGTCGGACACCGCCCTGGTGTCGAGGGTGGTCGTTCCGTCAGCCTTGTACCAGGTCTGCTCTGTGGCCGTCTGGGAGATCCTGAACGTGAACCTTTGGAAGAGGGTCTGTAGCTTCCGTCCGAAGTTGTCGGTCGCGCCTGGGATCGAGGAAAGCTCGGAAGAAATCTCCTGCTCCCACACTCGTGGACCGCTGATGACGATGTACTGCTCGGAGGTGCCCGGCGCTGTTCCGACCCACGCGCTGTCCACGGTGGCTTCCTTCGTCGTGCCGTTGTAGTCCGTGATCACGCGACCCTGGCCGACAGCGTTCGTCCCCTCCGGGATGAAGACCACGTCGCCGTTGTACGCGTCATCCTGAGAGCTTGCCGTAGATGCCAGCTTGATCGTCGCCCCACCAGGGTGTGTCTGGCACGTACCAACATCCTTGAAGTGCTCGCGGATGATGCCATTGATATCCTGACCGGAGGTTCCACCGATGGCTTCGATGCCATGGCCAGACCCGTACCCCTCGACCTTGAACGCAGTCGCGTTTGACTTCTCTCCGGTCGCTGCGTCGATGTGGGCCGTACCTAGCTGGAGGTGAGTGCGCACTCGAAGCATCACGTCACGCACACCGCTGGATGATGGAGTCGCTGTGGTCAGCGTGATGAAGACCTCATCGTGCTCCATCTCGGTATCACTCAGGTCCAGCCTGTACAGATTGGTAGAGGCGACCCTTGCCGGCAGGCTGTCCGTGTCGTCCTCCGCCGTGATCGTAGGGGTGGAGTCATCGTCGTACACGACACCCGTGATCTTGCTGTCCCCAGTCGTCCACGGCACTGCCGCGTCGAGGAACGAGTCCGAAGACGAGTTCGCATCCTGGGGAGCTACGAAGAAGATCGTGGTGGCTACCCCCCACTTCCTGTCGAAATCTTGAATTGGTAGCATCTCTTGTTCCCTTGATAGTTCCCCTGGATCGCCAGGTGTCGTGAACGAAAGCTCGCTTGCCCCTAGCGGATCGTCTTCCGTCGTCGCTCCCCCAGAATCCCAATCCGCGATGGCCCTAAAGTAGTACGTCGTTGACGGGGTAAGCCCCGTGATCTGCTGTGTATACGTCCCATCTGATACTACCAGTTGCGTCGAAGACGTGTTGGCGTAGCTGGTGCATGGCTGCGGGCACGGATCATGCTGTGAGTCCTCGTACCCGAACCCAAGGGTCACGCCAGTGGCGTCGTTCATGACGATGGTCGCGCTCAGTGTGGCTGAGTTGTGACTGACAGAGGTGGCCGCGTTCGTTGTCATCGTCGGGTCGCCGGCTTCTGTGTTCGTCGCCGCTGCGGTGCCGTTGTAGGTTGTCGAGTTGGTCGCGCCTGGCCTCTGGACCTGGAGCCTGAAGTCATAGCTGGTGCTCGAATCCAGCCCCGTCACGGTCGTTGCCGGGATCGACACACTGGAGTACCCGGTGTCCGTGTCCACGGCTCCGCCGAACGTCAACCAGGTGGAGTTGGCGGTCTTCTTGTACTGGACGTAGCAGTAGGCTGTCGTCTCACTCGTGCCCGGAGTCCAGCTTCCGTTCACCCTCACCGAGGAGGAGGTCTCGTTGCTCAGAGACGGAGTCCCGATGGTCGGAATAACTGCGTGCGTCTTGAACGTGCGACCCGGAGTGTTGGTTGTCTTCGTCTCCTGGAGGACGCTGCTCTGATACCAGCGACCGCGAGCCCTCCAGTAGTAGGTCTCGTCGCAGGCCAGGTCGTAAGTCTTGTTCCGCCAGTCGGTGGTGGGAGGGATGAACTCAGTCCTAGAGTCGGTCCAGGAGGACGGGCTCGCACTCTGCGAGTACGCCAACTCGTGAGTCTGCTCGTCGTCTCCAGAGTCGGAGGAACAGTACCTCCTCAGCGTCATCGACTGAGTCTTCGCGCTCTGGTTGACAGAGCCGAAGGTCTCCGAGTTCGTGTTGATTACGCGGCCCATCCGTTACCTCGTCTCGAAGACAGCCACCTTGAGCGTTGCGCTTCCGAGGTTCACAGCGCCACCAGACAGGTTGTACAGTGACGCCGTGACCGTGTTCTCGGCGGAGACGTATGCGCTGAGCATCAGCCCTGCCAGGTCGATGTTGAGGGAGGCCAGCACGAAGTCCCCAAGCTGGGCACCCTGCACGGTGATCTCCTTCTCCTCTGACGAGCCAGACGCGATCTCGCCTGGGTCCCAGGTGGTCGTCTCGCTGGTCCCGCTCGCGCCCGCACGAGAGAACGTGCTGAGGGAGATCTGAGTGCCGTTGAGCGTTCCACCACCAGGATGCGTCTTTGTGGTGGAGTCCACCCCCAGTTCGAGATCCTCCGACATCCAGGTTTCGACTACGATTGCCATTCCTACCCCCTGAACGGGCGCTTGTACCCGTAGTTGGACGGGAAACGCTCTAGGTACGAGTCCAGCTTACCAAGCCTCTTCGTTCCCATGGCTTGCGCCCGCTCCTTCATCTCGTCATCAACGCGCTTCTTCATCTTCTCGATGCCCATCTGGAAGCGCTGCATGTAGTGGTCAGCGAGAGCCTTGTCCTCGCCTTCGCCTGGTGTGTTGTAGGCCCTGTAGAGGGCGTACCACTCGACGTAGCGAACGTACCTGTCAGGAATCTCGAACGGGTGCGCCCTGAGATTCTTCCCGAGGCGGAAGTACTCAACTCTCGTCGCGTTCGCGTCCGGGATGATCTTCCGAACACCACCGTACTGGCCCGATGCGAACTGCTGCGGCACCTGGCGTACCCCACCGTACGTCCCGACAACGACCTCGTCGTCGTAGTCGAACTCGTCGTCGGTGAATGCTCGAATGCCTCCGAAGATCCCGCTGATAGTCACTGTCGGAAGCTCTCTTACGGGCACGCCCACGGTGCGGAAGTTCCATAGACCATCCTCGTCCATCTGGTACGCGTACACGCCACCAGATTCCGTCTGGTAGATGTTCCTGTTGCGGCGGTTGTAGCGGGCACTCTCTGGCGCAAGGCGGAGCCAGTCGTGGGTGACCCTGTCCACAGACACGAACCTCGCCGGCAGGATGCCCACCGTCCTCGTGGAGGATCCAGAGGTCGCCAGGCTATCCCTGTCGGTGCTCATGTAGGACGCGTCGTCCTGCCTGGTGTGGTTCGACGGGATCGGAGCGCCGGGATCCACATACTGACGGTCAGACTCCTTGGTGATCGTGAATCTGGCCAGAATCGGGATGTCCGTCATGTAGTCCTTCTCGTGCTCCTTGGTGTAGTTCCCGGTGTGCGGACGGTCCTCGTACATCTCCATGTCGAAGATGCACTGTGTGTCGCGGCAGAACCTGTCGTACCCGTCCTGGAGAAAGTCCTGCACCTGGGTGACGGTCCAAACGTCTGCATCCTCGTCGTCTAGCTGGCGCTGTACGCGTGCCGTGGAAGTTGCTAGCGTGATCATCGTCGGAGCCCCCATCCTCTACGGGCACCCATCTGTCCTGCTCTGTCGCGCCTCATCCTGTTGTGGGCCAGCTTGTAAAGCTCGGCCTCGTGGACCTTGTACTCCTTGAAGTGATCCAGAGACTTCTTGGTCTCCTTCCTCTGCGCGAGAAGCTGGTACAGCATGTAGTTCTCAATGGCGTCGGTGAAGTCGTCGGGTAGGGCTGGAGACGTTCCGAGACCCTGGGAGAGCCCGCCGTCTGACCTGACGTGTGGAAGGATGTCCGCGTAGTGGATGCGGAGGTTGGCGATGTCGGCGTTCGGAACCGGGTACGCCCCAAGATGCCAGAGCCCGCGCATCCACCACCAGCGCGGCTCCGTGTCCGGCTTGTCTTCCCACTGGCGTCCCAGTAGGTCATCAAGCTCCGTGACTGTGGTTGGGTGGAGCCACCTCTGGGTGTTGAGGTTCCAGATGGCTGTGACGCGAAGGGCCGTGGCTGGGAGGATTCCTCGGAGGTCTGTGTACGCCGCCTTCTTCCTGCGCTTGATGACTGCCGTGGTCTCGTTGATCTCCGTGGCTTCGCTGATCTCGTCTAGCGCATCGTTGTACGCACCGATGAGGTCATCCTGCGAGAAGAAGACGTAGTCCGGGTCCTCCAATCGCACGATCACGCGGTTGATCATGCTCTGCGCTGTGTCCATACCTAGTCCTCACGGTAGAACCTGTGCCTTCCGATGGTCGCGGTAGGCCTCATCTCGCTAGCCCACTTCGGGCTCACTTCCTTCGCGTGATAGTGCGTCGCTCCTCCGGTTGGGTCCTCAGATTCTCCAGACAAGACCTCTTCTGCGATGTCCCTAGTGTCGGCAAGCTCTTCCTCACCGAGACTCTGGATCAGTTCCCTGTTTGGATCACCCTTGTTCCAGGCGGAGAACTGGCGCGGCTTGAGAGCCACCTCGCTGTACGATGTGTCGTCACCGAGGAGCTTGCGGTTCCTCATGACGTGGAGAACAGCGCGGATCCCCTCGTCGCCCTCTCCTCTAGCTTCCCCATAGGCCGTACGAGAGACCACGTCGAGATCTCTCTCGGTGTAGTCCTTGTTCGAGTCCTTCGGGAACGTTGGCACCTGTCGTCCAGCCACACTCGCGTGCTCAATGAAGGGCGACATTGGCGAGAAGCTCTGCATGAGCATCCCAGCCAGTGGGTTGACCGGGGGTTGTGCTTGCGGCCTGAACGGGATTCCCCTGTCTGCCATGGTGACTCCGGGTAGTAATGCGAGGGCGATGGCGCAGGCGCTAAGAGCCCGCACCACCACCGAAGATGCTGCTCAGAAGCTGGGCGATCATGCCCGGATCCTGAGGGTTGGGGCCTGGGTTCTGAAGCCCGGTGGTCTCTGCGCCTGGTCCGGTCTGACCGTACGGAGCCATCTCCTGGTTTCGCTGCATCAACTGCTCAGCGATGGCTGCCGGGTCGTTTGGATTCGGAGGCGCGGCTCCAGGCATCGGGGCTCCTGCGACTCCACCAGGAGGCGCTGCGGCCTGAGGCGGAACCTGGGAAGCCGGCCCCCCGGCTCCACCTTCGAGCATCTCAACGATCTTCTGGAACCAACCGGGCTCTGCTGCTGGTGGCTGTGTGGCCATCGTACTTCTCCTTTAAGGGGCCGGGTGGTGCTTGCTCACCACCGCCTCAAGAGCAACGATCCGGTGCTTCCAGTCCGTCGCTTCCTTGTCGTGATCGACAACTTTTGCCAGGGCTTCCTGCACGGCCCTCCCGAGCCCCTTCAGTTCGGTCACCATGGTCGCCATGGATACCCTCATGTCTGCAACCTCGCCACCAAGAGCATCGATCTTTCCCCACGTCTCGTGCTCTTCTCTCAGGATGTGGCCACCGATCTTCTCGTCAATGGAGACAAGCTTCTCGTTGGCCACCCTTACGTCACCTTCATAGGTAGCCACCTTGACCTCCAGATCCCTGACTCTTCCATTCAACTGTATCAACCACCAGCCGATGATACCGAGGAGAATCCCTGTAAGGGTTTGGATAACCGCCACAACGATGTCAATGTCCATGATGCCCTACCCCAATAGGATCGCCAGAGTCAGCAAAGAAACCATGAGGAGAAAGAGCCACGACAGACCCTTCCTCCACTTCAGGATTGTGCTTCGATGGAGACCGAACGGCGATCTGTTCCTACCCAGCATTCGGCTTCGTGACCTCTGGCTTCTTCCTCATGAGAGCGCCGGCTGCGACGAACCCTGCGGCCAGGGCCGCGAAGATCTCGTTCTGTTGGACGCCGTCCTGAGACAGTGGGGCCAGGGTCGTGAAGACGCCCGCTGCGAAGGCGATCACTAGCTCGATGATCAGTCTCTGGAAGTTCTTCATCACAACCCTCCTACAAGGGCCAGACTACCACTCGAAGACGACTTCTGCACCAGCCGACATCTCGCCTGTCCACTTGCGGTCCAGGACCAGCCCCATAGACCAGTTGTCACCAAGGCGGGCTGCCATGACAGCCGCGATCCCCTGGTCGTCCAGGTTGACCTTCAGGACCGCCCCGCTCTTCTCCGGGTGGACCCGCCTGAGAGCGTTGTCAACGCTCCTCTGGATGGCCGAGTCGTTGAAGATTCGGATCTCCTGGAGGTCTCCGTGACCACCAGATGGAAAGTAGACCTTCCTGAGTCTTTCGTCCATCACTCCGCTCCTGTCCCAACGTCTGCGGCCTCAGCCACCTCGTTGATCACCGGGTAGATGCCGTAGAGTTCCTTGCGGAGTTCCTTCAGGTCCGCCTTGATCTCCTGGATGTCCTCCGCCTGCATCTCGCGGTGCGTCCTGTTCTCCTTGGCGATCTCCACGCCTTCCCAGACCTTGCCTGCGATGAACGTGAGGATGCCAATCAGAAGCGTGGTCGCGATGGTCTTGAAGTCAAGCTTCATCGGTGACCTTCCGCTCTTGCCGTGGAGCCTGGGGCACTGCACCACGTCACCCAGTTTCCCCTGCAATCGCTTTGAGCGGGATTGCCCTTGTACGGAGGATAGGGCTCCCCGTTGCATGTCCACTTCTGGTCGCAGAGTTCCGCCTCGCAGACATCGCGCTCTGGATCCCCATCCCCTCGAACAGGGCACCCCCCACGGGGTGTACAGCCAGGCACACCGCATTCGTTGCAACCGCACGGAGAACCAGGCATACAGCAGTAGCCGATAGATCCGCAGAAGTCGGGTTGGTTCACTGTGACCCATGTGCAGTCGAGGATCCCGTTGTGCTCGCGGCACTTCAGTTGCATCCTAGTCACGTCTGGATGCGGCTGCGTGCAATCACCAACCGGCGGAGGAGTACTTCCATCGCACTCCACAAGCCAGCCATCCTGCTGTCCTCCTGGAGCCCAGCGTACCTTCTTTCCTCCGTAGTTGTAGATCTGGTAGTTCTCGTGGAGTTGTCCGTCGCAGAAGTCCCCCTGCTTGACGCTGATCTGGTCGGTTGCGCCTGGCGGTGTGTCGTTGTGCCGGCCACAGTTGAACCCCTTCTCGCAGAGCGAGTCGCATACCAGCTTCATCCACGGGTCTGGCCCGAAGGTGATGGGGCAGTCCGTCCCCACCGCGCATCCGGTGAGTTCTGCCATCACACTATTGACTACGGACCCGTATCGACCGGGGTTCTGGACGAGGGTGAACTTCTCGTTCGGGATGCCCTGCGGGAAACCGCACGCGACCGGGTCGTCGCATGGGATCCACTCCTCACCAAGGTAGCAGTCGCATGGGTCCTTCGTGAGGTCTGGGGTGGCCCTGAGAAGACGTAGCGTTCCGCCCCTATCCGTGAACTGCGGGCACTGGGGCTCTGGGAGTGGAGGCTCGGTGCAGGAGGCCAGCTTCTCGCAATGGCGCGGGTCCGCGCTTGGGTTGTGGACACATTCACCGCATGTCGTGCCCGGTGCGCACCACGGAAGCCCCTGGTCGAGAAGGGCCTGGCACTCCTCCGTGTACTTGTCCACGCACTGTCCGTCGTCGCAGTACTGCGTCTCCGGGTCGCACTGGTCGCACGGGTTCACAGGAGGGCCTGGAGGGGTCCATCCTCCACAACCAATAACGGCCCCCGTTATCATGGCCGTGATAGTGAACACGGCCACGGTAAGAATCAGCCTCTTAACTCTCATCGTGCTTCTTCTCCTTCAGGTAGTAGTACCCGATGGACCAGGCCATCCCGATCCCGCCGATGATGACGGGCAGGACGCTGGTCGCGAACACGAAGTGGCTTCCTAGCCCAACCCAGAAGCCGAAGAGAATCAGCCGGCGGAGCCTACCGTACTTCGCATTCTTGTTCTTGACGGCGAACCAGTCCCAGACGTTTTCAGAGAGCGTGTCCCCGTCCTTCTTCGAGAAGGCACCGTAGAGTTCGTACGGCAGGAAGATCACGAGAAGCCAGACTACCCAGTAGAAGTCGTCTAGTGCCATCGTCCTGTCTCCATCTGTCGTGCGTGACGCTCTGCGCGACCAGGTGTCTGCCTGGCCCACAGCGAACCACGCATCCCCTTCGCAGCCTTCTCGAAGTCCCCGTCCTTTACGGCCTGAAGTGTCCGCTTGAACTTGAGAAGGCCGGCAACGCCCATCTGGAAGGCCATCGAGATCAGGACAGCCTGCCTGACTGGCTTCAAGCCCTGCCACCATGGGATGTTCTCGTCAAGCCCGCGCTTGACCTCATCGATGTCGTTACGCAAAAGGAAAAGGGCCTCATCCTTCGAGACCCTTCCACCCTTGCGCTTATCGATCAATCGCCCGATGCCGATTGTCCAGTATCCGAGCGGATCCTGGTAGGCGTGCGGGACGAATCCCTCCTCACGGAGGAGCATGTCCTCTACGCGCATAGGTCACCCCTAGTCGAGGTGCGGAGCGAAGTCGTGCTTGCCGGTGCGGGACGCGCTGTACGGCATCGTCTCCACGACCCAGATCTTCTCGTAGATCTTGTCCGTGTCCGGCTTTGGCGGTGTCGCCGCTGTCCCTGGAGGGCTCTCCTGAACCCCGAGGGGGACAATCTCTGGCTCTGCGTCCGGGTTCGAGTCCACATTGAAGCGGACGAGATCGAACGGGGCCCTCTTGTACAGCTTGCCACCGGAGTTGTCCTTCTCGATGACGAAGATCGCGGTGTATCGGTTTCCGGTCTGTGCGTAGTTGGCCATGCTTGTCCTCCTAGACGAGCTTCTCGATATAAGGTAGCAGGAACTGGAGATTCCGGTTCTTCTCCAGCTTCGGTGCCAGCCATCGTGCAAGCACCAGCTTACCCACATAGGCCCAGATCCGCCAACGGCGGAATTCCTTGCGGAGCATCTCGCTGGGCTTCTTGGGCGGGCGCTTCGGCTCGAACTTCATGCTCCCGCACGGGCAAATGGTCTCCTCCCGCTCCTCCTCCGGGGTGAAGAGGGAGCCCATCGCGTAGAACTCAAGCTCCTCCTCCCTGGTGAAGACGTGCCCGCACTTGCGGCACCTGTAGAGGTCGTAGACCTTTCCGTCGTTCCTGAGTTCGCCCTGTAGGGCCTTGATCTTCGGGTAGTCCTTAATCATCTTCTCGCTCTCCCCACACTCCAATGTTCTTCCGCTCCTTCAGGACCACCTTGGCAAGCTCGTCACCCTTCACTTCCTTGTTGAGGAAGTCCTGCCTGGTGACCACGTACGGCGCGGCCAGGTGTCCGACCTGAACAGACGTATTGGCGTACAACTGGAACCCAGCCCTTCGCGCCTGGTAGCAGAAGCTGAGGTCTTCACCGTACCCACCCGCGTCCCGCTTGTCGGGGAACCATCCGTCTTCCTGCTTGAACTCCGGGTGCTCTGCGATGGCCCGGATGAGCTTCCTGCTCGTCCAGACGAACCCGAACCCGCAGCCATCCACCGGCATGAACGTGTTCTCCGGGTAGCCCTGGTACTGGCGGAAGTGCTCCGTCTCCTCATCGAAGTCGTAGATCACCGGGAGGTTCCTGCCGGCCCTCTGGTGGTAGATGCCGGTCACGAACTCCGCCTTGAAGTCCCTCACCGACGCTAGGATGGAAAGGATGCTGTTTGGCGCTGGGCGGATGTCGGAGTCCACCCACATGATCCCCCCGATATCCTCCTTCTCGTACGCGATCTGGGTAGACCCGTTCCTCGTGAGCGAGTAGCCCATCCTGTCGCCTGAGCCGTCACCGCACCAGTAGACACCGTGGTTCGAAGCGCCCATGACTGCGACTCGGAGATCCTTCGCGCAGATCGGGTCCACAGGCCCATAGGTCGGGGTCACCAGCATCACTCGGAACCCCGAGAACTCATCCGCCTTCGCCTGTACCATTACTCCTCCACCAGCTTCATGACGAAGTGCATCTCGTCAATCACGTTGAGGTACTTCCTCGCTGCCGCCTGGATGTCGGGCTCGTCCTCCCACCCCTCCGCCGGCCTAAGATACACACACTCCACGTCCCACGGCTGAAGCTTCATTCCCTGGTCTGCGTGCAGGGACGATGGCCCGCCGCCGGAATGATAGAGCCGCCGGTCAAACTGCATCGGAGTTCTCTCCGTCCACGCCTGCTTGTGGAACGGGTTGGCGTAGAAGATCTCGCTCGTTGCATATGGGACGATTCCGAGGAGCCGCCCGCCTGGTCGCAGAACGCGACCGGCTTCGAACATGACGTGGAACAGGTCCGGCCCAGAGAAGTGCTCTAGGACGTGCGAGGCCAGCACCGTGTCGAAGGTGCTGTTCTGGAACAGCGACCACCTGCTCCTGAGGTCGAACTGATAGTCCGACCCAACAGCGCCGTGGAAGTCCACGTTCACCCAGCCGTCTCGACAGTCTGTGCCACACCCGATGTTCAGCTTGTTGCCTGTCGCGTACTGCTCGATGATGCCCATCAGATTCTCGTGCAGTTGCGGCAGATGTCGTACTCGTCTGCGCGGTCCTCTTCGTGGGCCTTCCTGAACGCCACGTACTCTTCGGAGTCGCGGATCACCTTCAGGGATTCTTTCTCGACGTTCCCGAAGACCTGGCGTCCGAACGGGTCGAAGCAGCACGTCGTGACTCTCCCGTCGTACGTGATGTACATCTGGTTGGTGGCCCTTCCGCACTTCTCATTCGGGGAGAACTTCTTGATCGCGTCAAGTTCGTTCGCCCAGTTCCCCTCGCGGATGACAGCGCCGACCCCATTCGGCTCGTTGTAGTGCCCCCACCTGTGGTAGAAGCTCATCTCGTCCGAGTGGTCGAAGTAGTCGGGGTTCATCACGGCATGAACCTCAACCGTGACGCCCTTCTTGTTCTCGCGGGCGTAGTCGATGTGACCTTCGATGAGGTCGAACTTCCCCTTCATGCCCATGATCTCTTCGTGCTGCCTCGGGGTCACTGCATTGAGACTGAAGACCACCCCGGAGAGCCCTGCATCCGCCAGCGAGTCGAACCTACGTGGCGTCATCAGGAGCCCGTTGGAGTAGATCTCGATGAATGCCCTCGGCATCTTGGCCCTGACGTACTCGATCTTCGACTCTAGGTCCGGGTCCAGGAGCGGCTCGTTCAGTCCGTTCAGTACCACCTTGCCAACACCCAGGACTTCCGCATCGTCGATGATGTCCTCGAACGTGTGCCGTCGCATCTTTTTCCCGCTGCGCTCCTTCGCTGCCTCCGGGTAGACGCAGAAGTTGCAAGCGGCGTTGCACGTCGAGCCAGTCTCGATCTGAAGGCTGAGTTCACCGATAGGCTTCCTGATCCCAAAGCTGTAGTGCTCCCCCAGGTCAGCCCCATGCCTCGGCTCCCACCAGCACGGATCGACGTAGTCCTGGTAGTCCGTCCTCGGCTCGTTGCTCGACTTGTTCTCGTACGACGCCTTCATCAGGAAGGAGAGCGTCCCCTTTGTGATCACCCTCGTGTGACCAGGATCTCCCCATGCCCACTCGGACGTGTACTTCGGAACGGTCCCGATGAGCATCCCCCCAGGCTTCAGGATGCGCCAGAGTTCCTTCATCCCCTGGAAGAACCCCTCCCAGTCCCCCTGCTTCCCGTAGTGCTCCATCACCTCGTAGGCGTGGATCTCATCGAATGTCTCGTCTGGGACTGGGATCTGATTGCAGAGGTATCCATCGCGCAGCCCGTGCGTGGCTACGGTCATGTCGGTCCTCTCGATCCAGTTCAGATCGAAGAGGATGTCCGGCTTATTCCTCTCCATGATGTCGAGGGTGACCCACTCGGTCTCTTCCTCGGAAGCCGAGAACTGGGGGTCCGTCAGCTTCCTCTTCGGCGGAGCAGACCCCGCCCCCAGCATGAGGCACTTCTGCTTCATCGGTCTCTCTCCCGTTTTCAAAACTACCTATACTCGTTCCACTTGAAGTCTGGGTAGCAGTCGCTAGATGAAACGCCCAGAGATGTAACAGTCGCGTAGATGAGGTTGTAGCCCGTTCCTGCAATGTCGAGGCAGAGGGGGAAGCGGTGAGACACGCTTGCCTCCAAAGAGCTTGATGCCCTTGAGGTCGCCCCAACAACGAACTCGTCAATCTTCACACCACCGGACGGGGTGCCCGCAACGTCCACCTCAAGGGCAGAAGAAGCGTTCGCTGCTGTCCAAGAAGGGCTCCCACCGATAGTTCCACCGTAGTAGATCTCCAGCCTCACCGCATAGTTGCCGGTGACGGTGAGCCCAGCGCTCTCAAGCTGAATGTGAGTCCTGTTCGTGATGGAGTTGAACGTGGCGGCGGGCCTGATCGCCCCCGCGTAGGTAGCGCTTGTTCCTGCACTGATCTCTCCCACATTACCGGAGAAGTGATAGCTAAGCTGGGAATCGTTACCAGACTCTGAGAGGACGGCTGAGCACACAGCATCCATGCTGTCTGCATTGTCTCCAGTGTGCTCCCAACGAACTGGAAGAGAGCCAGTTCTCATGTAGACCGTTGTGAGGACATTGGCATTCAGGAACTCATGAGCCCACACGATCTCTCCGTTGATGTCGAAGCCCACTCGGACGCGCCCCATCCCGAGCCACTGAAGGTCGATGACCAGGATGTAGACCTTCGTCGGGTCTAGAGTTATTCCGCTAAATCCATTTCCGTCCAGAGTGTCTAGGTTCCAGTTCGCCTGCTCCACTTCATTATTGACTGGCGACCCAGAGGTGTCAGTCCTCCTGACGATCTTGATAGAGTCGTCCGTGTCTTGCTCGAAGTAGATGCCGTTGTTGGCGTCAAAGTAGCCGACGCGCTTCTGGTTCCCGTTGCCAGCACCAATCAGCCCAGTGATCAGGATAAGCTGGCTCCTGCCCGGAACATACTGCATGTACTCCTTGGACTGAATGATGGCACTTCCACCGGCAGTTCCATCCAAAGCAAGAGCGGCAGCAGCCCTCGCGGGCGCATGAGTAACACTCCCTCCGTTGGCCGTGCTTGTCTCAAAAATGAGCGGGTCCAGGTCGTAGCGGAAAGATGAGTCGAAGAGCGCAATCGGCAGCGAGACCCTCATGCGCGAGAAAGCATCGAGGTTGTTGTCGCTGATCTGAACGATCTGATTTCCGTCTGGATTAGTCTGGAGTCCGTCAAACTCCTCCACGCTCACCTTCAGGTTCCCACCGTTCGTCGCCTGGATGTTCGTGTAGATTCCCGCAGTTCCCGGTCTCTCTGCCGCGAGGATCGACTTCACCAACTGGGCATCGTCCTGCCCGCTGATGTCGTCCTCCATCCTGTGCGAGGATGCCTTCGGCGCTACCGAGTGAAGCTGGACGTTGATGTGGAATGCAGTCTGGTCGCTTCCGCCGTTCGTGTAGACGATCCTGAAGTAGGCATCCACCGGCTGGAGCGTGAAGGTCTTGTACGCACCCGCAGCGATTGTGTAAGCGTCAGACTCGTGCCAGTCGTACGGGCTGTCCGTGTGAGAGAACTGGATAGAAAGCCCATCAGTTGCGCTCGCCACGTCCGTGTAGACCGTGATCAGGATGGAAGCGTACCCGTTCATCTCTCCCGCTGTGCCGGTGAACGTGGCGTTGGCCAGGAGCGGGGTATCGGTCGAGTTGTTCGTGCAGATCTTGCTGAGAAGCTGCGTGGTGATCGAGCCGTCAGTGTTGACTGCTAGCTCGTCTGTCCCGTCCCAGACCTTAACCTTCGTCGTGTCCGGGACAACGACTCCAATGGTCCCGTCGGCGTTGATCTCCAGGACATCGCCGTCATCGTCGTGGATCTTGATCTTCTTTGGGTGGGTCGAGTACTGGCTCATGCGTTCTCCCCGAACCAGGTAAGCCTGTCACCAACGGTCCCGACCACGAAGACCTCGTTGGGCCTGAGCCCTCTGCCATCGTTGAAGGGACCGATGGTGAAGGCCTCACCATCAGAGACGAACCCGAACCTGGTTGCCGGATCCACGTCGGATAGCCCGATGCTCATCTCGTCTGTACCTTCGTGGGCTCGGATGGTGATCTGCCGGCAGGGGACATTGCTTGTCGAGAGTGCCGTCCTAGCCACTCCCAGCGTGATCATGTGACCCTGGACCGAACTCGATAGGCTCATAACACCGCCATTTTAGCACGGACGAAGAAAGGCCCAGCAGGGGCCGGAACCCCCACTGGGCCTTCGGAAAGCCCTCTTGTAGCCGTGACTACAGGGCGCGGATGAACACGTCCTTCTCCGCCGCCGCCACGACCGAGGTGTTGTCCGCGTAGGCCTCTGCGGCGTACACGAAGCCCTCGTAGCCGGTCGCGGTGTTGATGAGCGGCTTCAGGTAGTCCTGAGAGGCCACCGCGAGAAGCGGGGAGCCCGCTGCCACGGAGATGGAGGTGTCGTTGGTGACGGACGCGTCGGTGAACAGACCGTGGACCTGGACCTTGCCGTAGGCGGAGTCCGCGAGGGACTCGGCCACGATGCCTCGGAAGAGGCACAGGGTCGTTGCCGCAGCCTGGGTCACGCGAACGCCGTCGCGGGAAGCGCCGGAATCCCAGACGCAGGCCTCACCGACGGCCAGGGTTGCCCCGGACACGTTGCGGACGATGGTGAAGACCTTGTCGTCGTCGTCGCGCTGGAAGCTGTTGAAGATCATTGAACGTTCTCCTTTGTCGGTGGCCTCGCACTGAACTAACGCCACCATGAGTGAGTGAAGGGGGGCTCAGCACTATTGCCTACCCCCCTAGAGGGCGCTAGCTCGTGATGCTGTTGTCGCTGATGCCGAGGACGCCGTGCTTGTCACGACGGCTCATCCAGTGGGCGCCGTACCACTGGATGATCGAGGTCTCGCCCGTGCCGTTCGGCGCACGAACGAACTCGCCTGGGGTGAAGTCCGCGCCCGAGTACACGGACACGCCCATGTACTTGGTGTTGGCCGCGTACAGGGTGGAAGCGGTGCTGATCGTGGTGCTGCCGTTCCGTGCGTCGGGAACGAACTGGTCGAAGCAGAGCGGAGCGCCGTTGAGGCGGATCGCCTTCCACGGGAAGGAGACTTCCTCGTAGTCCACGAAACGCTGGAGAGAACGAAGAGCCGCCGAGATCACCTCGTAGCCCAGAAGGTCGGCCACGAACAGGTCGGGGCCGGGTCCTGCGCTCTGGGAGCAGAGGTTGATCAGGTGGTCGATGTTCTTGAGCAGAGCCGCGTAGGTGCCGGAAGCGGTCGAGACCGCCTGGTTCCTCCACCAGGTCTCGGATGCCGGGTCGATGGATCCGACCGAGGTGGTGGCGGGGCTGTACTTGATCATCAGCGGGATGGGCTCCACAAAGGTCGAGCCGTTGACCGCGCTGGTGCGAGCGGTGGTGATGCTGGACGTGTCGTTCGCGCCCTCACCCTGCATCAGCCAGCGACCGAAGCGATCTTCCAGACCGGACATCGCCTGCTCGGTCTTGCTCTTGAGCAGATCGAGGGCGGCACCCTTGTTCTGGGCACGCTCGAAGTCACCGATGGTGATCGAGGAGGCCATACGCGCCCACTCGAAGAAGGCGGGAGTCTGGCCATCGGTTGGGGTCACGTCCACCTGGCCCACGCCGTTGGGGCCGAAGGTGTCCACGGGTGCGAACTCGTACATGAGAGGCACGCGCAGGCGGTCGCCAAGAGTCGAAACGGTCTTCCAGTTCCCGGACTTCTTGTACTTGAAGTAGAACGGGTTCGCGGTGGTGATCTGGTTCTGGATGACCGGGCGGATCTTGTCGAGCAGCGCCGTCAGCCTCGCGTTGTACGTGCGAGTGATGCTTGTTGCTGCCATGTGTCAATCCTCCAAAGATTGGTTGGTCGAACCGCCTATGGGGGATTGCACTGCGCAACGAGACCATAGGCGCTAGGGAACGACTGTCCTTGGTCACGCTGCGTTTCCGCCTTGCTTCTCGGTCGGCCTCCTACCGCTCTACGTTTCCCCTCCGAAGAGGATGTCGGCGGCGATTGCCAACTGGCAGGCTATGTCCGCGTACCTTCAGTTTCTGAACCTATACAAAAAGGTATACAAAAGTCAAGACCCAAAAAAAGGGCGGGCCAGGGGACCGAGAACCCTGACCCGCCCCACGGCTGGGGGGAGAGACCTAGAGGCTTTCTGCGGAAAGCTCTGCGTCTGCGATGTCGAGCGCCTCGCTGATGCTGCCCGCTTCGCTCACGCGTGACTTCTTGCTCATCCTCGCCTTCGAGGATACACCAGATGGCTCCTGGTCGGAACGGTTGCGCCTGACCTTCTTCGCGAGCCTCCTCGCCGCGTTCCTTCCGGCGTTCGCACCCTCCGACTTCACGTTCCTCGCGATGGCCACGTCGAGAAGGGTGTCGAGGTACTCGGCAGGGGTCATCTTCTCGCCAGGCACGATCATCCCGCTGGAGCCGAGTTCGATGACCTTCCGCTCCAGTTCTGGAGTGAGGATATCCTTGTGGCGCTCCTTGAACGACTGCTCCTCGCTCATCATGCGCTGAGCTTCCTGGGTGCTTGTGAGTTGGCCAACCACCTGTTCCACAGGCTGGAGCGCGTCACCGAAGCGAGCATCTGCCCACCTCTCGAAGACGGAACGAACACGGGGGCCGATCTTCTCACCGAAGAGGGCTTCGAGTTCCTTCCCGGCTTGCTCCATGGCGTTGCCAGCGCTGCCCTGCTGTTGGTCTGCCGCCGCAGCACCGGCCTGAGCCATCTCTGTCGCTTCCTGGATGGACATCCCGTGGGCGCGTGCGAGGGTTTGCACTGTCCCAACTGGGTCGCTCTTGTAGGCCGCGCCTAGCTGGAGTAGCTCTGCGTCCTGCTTGACCCTCTCGTTGTACCCGCGCATGATCGCCCGCTTGAGCTTCTTCAGCGCAGGGTTGGCGTTGATCGCAGCGATCTCTTCTGCTGTGAGGTTCTCCAGCGGGTCTACGTTGGAGCCCTCCTCCTCCTCAGCCTCCTGGGCGACGAGCTTCTGTTCGTCGTCCTCGTCGTCCTCTTCGTCTTCGTCCTCGGACGGGTCCGTGTCCCAGTCGTCTACCTCGTCGTCGTCGTCCTCTTCGATGTCGTCGTCTTCTTCGACTACGGTGTCGTCGTCCTCTTCGACTACGGTGTCGTCGTCTTCGGAGACGACATCCGTCCCGGTCTCATCCGGCTCTTCACTTGTGCCTAGAGTCTCGTCGGACTCGGCAGCGATGGCCTCTGCGATACCCATTTGCTCTCCTCTACTGGTATTCCTTGAACGCGTCGATCCGAGCGTTGCACTCGGCCAGGCGGGCCCTCTTTGACGCGAGTTCCTTCTTCATTGCACGCTTCACCTTACGAGCCGCCGCCTCCGGGTCGAAGTTGCGAAGTTGTCCACGAAGGAATTGTATCTCCTTTGTCAACACCGCCTTATCCTTCTTCGCGTACTTCAGTTCCCAGTCGTCATCTGGCTGCGCGAGGCCACTCTCTGAAGAGACGTACGCCGAGATCTGCATGGAGGGCTTCTTCAAGTGCCCCTTCTCAGACATCTCGGTGAGGTGGTCAGAGATCTTGCTGGCCATGGTGGCCTCCTACCTGTAGTTGAACCCGTACCCGGACTTGCGCTCCTCTAGGAGGTTCGACTTGTACTGCGGGACCTTCACGTTCTTGTTCGCGTTCTCGTACCCAGGCGTCTCGTTCAGCGGGTTCACGTTCGGAGCCTTGGTCTGCGCCGGCTGTGGGGCTGGCGCCGGCTGTGTTGTCGCCGGCTGCGTCGAGTAGCCAACGCTCCCGCCTCCGCCGCCGGCCTTCTTCTTCTTCTTCTGCTGCTGCTGCTGTCCAACACGCCAGCCCTGGAACACGTCCTTCGCCTGGTTGGCGTCCGTCCACCACATCCCACCGCCCTTAAGAAGCTGGCCCTTGATGTTCTGCGGATCGTTGTTTACGTTGCTCGGATCGGCAGTTCTCTCGTTGCGCATCCCGAAGATATTCAGGTTGTTCTGCCCGGTGTCTCCAAGCTGCCTCTGGGTGTTGAACTGGTAGATCAGGTTGTCCACGAGAGGGTTGCCGGTGTAGGTGATGTCGCCGGCACCACCGAACGTTGTCGGCTTCGGTGGCGGCGGAGCCTTTGCCATCTTGCTGGACGGGTTCGCGCCCTGCTGACCGGGCTGGCCCTCCGGGTTCTGGATCCAGTTCCCGCTCTGGTCCTGGATGACGCCGCCTGTGTCGATTGGCTTCTCGACGCACGCGTTCTCCTGGTAGGAGAAGCGGTTCTGGGTCGCGTGCTGCTTGTCCTGTCGGTAGGGGAACTTCGGAGGGCACTTCGGATCCCTGAACTGCTCCCACCTCTGAAGGGTCTCCTCATCGAAGCGGTCGAAGTCCTCGGACATCCCCGCCTCGCGTGCCGCCGCACGCATCCCGGTCACGTCTGCTGTGCTCTGTAGCGAATGCCCAGATCCCGGAGAGGTCACCCCGGTCCCAACGGTCGAGTTTCCCTGCGCGTCTACAGCGTTCGCACGATACGCGTTGTCAAACCACTCCTGGAGACGGTCCTGCCCACCCCACGAGTCGCGGATCTTCTGCTGTTCGTCCGGTGGGAAGCTCGCTAGGTAGTTCTCTGCTGGGCTGGGCATGATGGCCTCACATTAGAGGGTTGTTGATGTGCTTGAGCACCCTCGCTGGAGCCAGGAAGTTGATTCGTGCTCTATCCACAGTCACCCCGTACTCCTCAAGCATATCCTGGGCAGACTGTGTGAGGGAATCGTTTACGGTGATCAGGTTCCTCCCTCCCCTGATCCTCTTCTGGAGTTCGCTGAAGCTGTACTGCATGACCAGGGGCGGGAGAAGGCTCTCCCCAACCTCCCCTACCATCGCCGTGATGTCGTCGGAAGTGGTCACAGACCTGATCACGTTGTCCGGCCTGATGTGCCAGACGATCACGAACCCGATGGCTATGGTCTTCCCGTCTTCCGTCGGTAGCACCACCGGCTCGAACTCCGTCGCGTCCTTCAGGATGCTGATGCGCTCGTAGCTGGACATCAACGGCATGTGCCAATGGAATCCTGGCTCTAGGAGCCTTGGCTCCTGGCCGCGCCGGAACAGCACCCCACGCTCTGTCACGTTCAAGAGGAATGGACGAGGAAGCCAGGACGTGAGGTGCTGGAAGAACCCGGCGATGAGTTGGAAGAGTTCCACTACCTGAACATCTCCGGGTTCACCGTCAGCCTAGAGACCTCACCGTAATCCTTGTGGAACACGATGGCCTTCAGGTCTCTGGCTGCGCGGTAGCCGCGCTGGTGGTGCCAGGCGTCCTTTGGAGCGAGAACGCGGAAGCTCTCGACGTTGCAGCCTGGGAACTCGTGGATCTGGGTGTGGTGGATGTGCCCTGTCCACCACACACGGTGCTCTGTACGCCCCCATGCCTCGTGCTGATCAGATGCCATCAGGCCGGGGAGCTTGTCCATCTTCACACCATGCCCGTGGTGAGTTCCGATGAGAACCTTCCCGTACTCGGCGTAGTGGAAGTGCATCGGGCTCGTGTCGATGAAGATGCGCGGAGTGTTCTCGTAGAGAGCGTGCATCGCCTCCGCGAGGAAGATCGAGGACGACAGGTCGTGGTTCCCGATCTCGATGATCACCCTCACCACACGGTGCTTCTTCGCCACTTCCTCGATGGTATTGCGCATCGCCCTGATTGCGGCTCGGACCATCTTCGGGTAGCGCCCGTCCGCGTCGAGGAGGTTCCTCTGAGTCGGCGTCACTGTGTCGAACGAGTCGTAGTGCATGAAGTCGCCCATGAAGGCGATGAGGGCCTCGTCAGACTTCGGCGCCGCAGAGACAAGGTAGGCGATGGACTTGTTGAGCATCTCCTCACCGATCTTGATGTCCCAGTCGTCCCCAGTCTCCCTGTCCCACGAGAGCATCCCTAGATGTAGGTCGCTCACCGGATAGCCCACGAATAGGTCAGAGTCCATGTGCTGACCAGGGCTGGAGATCTGCGGAAGGGGCTCAATCTTCTTGGCAAGCTCCTTCGCAATCTCGGTCCAGATCTCGATGCGGTCCCTGTCTTCTGGCCTCTCCTGGACCCACTGCTGCTGTACCCTCCCAGCGTTGTCGTAGAGGGTGGAGACCTTCACGGCCACGCCGTCTGGAAGCTGGATTGCCTCGTCCGGCTCCTTCCCCTGGCGCGTGGTCTTGTTCCAGTACCCCTGGACCTCACCATCTCCGTCGTAGAGCACTGAGGTGCCCTTGGAGGTCATTCCCTCGGGGACCTCGTGTACAAGGCCGTGGTGGGGCGCGTAGCCCTGCTGAGCAGCCTTCTTGTAGATGGAGCGGATCCCACGCCGAAGAGTCGTGCCGTCCGCGCCGACATCGCGTGCGGCTGCGGAGTACGATCCGTGCTCGACCCACTTCAAGTACCAGGTCCACTGCAAAGGAGTCGCGTACTTCTCTAGGCGATCATCGGCCTCGTCTGGGGCTACGGCTGGTGGATTTACTTCGATCATCTCTCCCCCTTGTGATTACAGTGCTTCGGCGGCTTCTTCAGAAGCCACTGCTTCAATGCGTCTCGGCCACGATGAAACAGGCTCCAACGGCAACCGCCGCAGAAGAAGTGCTCACAGATCGAGCACCACTCTACGGCGTTGTCCTGGTTCCCGCAGATGCAGCAGTTCACTAAGACTCCGGGTAGAAGAGGCCCTCGCCTGCGGCGTAGAGTGCTGTCACGTCTTCCTGCGTGAGAGCCGTGCCTTTGAAAAAGGCTACGTTGTCCAGCACTCCGCTGAATGTTGTATTTGATGCTCCAATAGAGATGGTTTGCGTGCTGTCTCGAATGGTTCCGTTTGACGTGGCTGCGCTGACTGTGAAGTCCGAGCCATCAACGGAAATCTTGACCTTCCCGGTCGTAGCATCGAGGACACAGGCAACGAAGTGCCACTCTTCTGGGGTGTAGTCAATTGGGCCTGCGGTGATTGTGTTTGGCCCATTGTCAATGAACTGACAATTTATCCTATCAACACCATACCCCGCTGTGGCTTGATACTCCCACCCATTCCCCTTAGAGATCGGGATGAAGTATGTGGATGCAGGCAAATCCTCTGCGCTGAACCAGAAGGTGAACGAAAAGGAACCCGTTCCGGGGTAATTCCACACCGCATCGGCAATAGTAAATCGTTGTCCAGACGCTGTTGGGGTGTTTGCACCCATCCCCGAGTCACTCCGCTCCACCAGCCCAGCGACTTGCAGAGGAGTACCCTCTGGGGACATGTCCTCAGAGCCGACTGAGTCCTTGTACGCCCCGGCACCCCCTGATGGGTCTTCGTCAAGATCCCAGCAGGCGGTCATGGTGTCCACCGCTGCGGCGTCCTCGCAGGTCATGCCCTTCCCAGAGTTGTAGAGCAGGTCGAGGGTGGCGTCCGCCACCACCTCACCCTTCCACCAGTAGACCGGGCCCACGGTGCCCTCAATCGGGTCTCGGTTAGACCCTGCGGTCTCGGCATCCCCCGCCACGAAGTCGCTGGTGCAGTCCCCCATGTCGGTCGCCATCGCGGAGCCGGTGTTGCCCTCCGTCCCGTTCACCCATGCAGTGCCCTTCTTGGTGGAAGAGTCATACCAACCACAGACGAAGTTCCGCTCACCAGCAACGAGGTTCACGCCAGTGCTAGCGCTGTCCTCGAAGCTGTTGCAGCTCCTGCTGTAGTAGATCGCAGGCTGGAGCCCATCGTTCCTGAAGTGCCATTCCCTCTGCGAGCCCCAGTCGTCCTTCCCGATGTAGAAGTCGTTGTCGTTGGGGTTGTCGTTCACGGTCCAGAAGCAGGCAGTGAAGCTCCCCCCGGCGGCAGAGAGTGTGGCTGAGTCTGCGGCGGCGGCTCTCTTGCCCTCCGTGCCATCGTTGGCGAGGGCATATCCGAGAGCCCCGCCAGTCGCCGTTGGGGTGTTGACCGGGGTCAGGTCGTAGGTGGCCTCATCACTGGCACAGTCATCACCGAGGTCGGTGTTGTCGTTGAAGCACCAGATCGCGGTGGCAGAGTCGTAGACTGACGACGACGTAGTAGACGCTGTGATGTCTTCTGGCGGGCCACCAGGCTTTCCGTGAGATGTTCCTGGCGTCGTCCCGTGCTGCGGCCAGAGGACCAGAAGGAGAAGGACTACCCAGCGCATGGTGGCCTCCCGGCTATTCGCCTGTCCAGAAGAGCTTGTCGCCTGCCGTGCCAACGAAGTAGAGGTCGGACGGCTTGATGCCGGCCCCGGACGGGTACGGCCCGAACGTCCACGACTCACCAGAGGTCGCCGTCGCCACTAGGTAGCCGTGCGCGTTGGTGCCGTCACTCGCCACGTCGCTGTTCCCGAAGAACGTCTGGTTCCCGCTGAGGTTCAGCCTGACCGTGATCTTGGTGTAGGGGTTGTCGTCGTTGGCCAGCTTCGCAGCGGTGGCCCCGATGGTGTGAACTCCACCTGTCATGGTTACTCCTCCTCGTCGTCTTCGTCGTCGTCCGGCTCGTCAACGTCGTCTTCGTCTTCGAGGCCGAGCACCTCTTCCGCCTGGTCGAGGAGCACCTCTAGGCGCTCGTTGGCCTCCGCGATGGCCTTCTCGTCAGGGGGGAACACCTCATCGAAGAACTCCCCGAGGTCGTCGCCCTTGATCTTGCACTCTGCGATCACTTCCGCACCGCGAGTCTTGTCGCGAACCAGGACGAGAAGGTCCCCGTTGTCGTTGATGAACTCGAACTGTCCTACCTTGGCCATGTCTTGTCTCCTAACCTTTACCTTCCAATGAGGGCGCACCACAGCAAACGCATAGCCGTCCTCAGTCTTCCACATCAGTCTCGACGCCTGAACCCAGGCCCGCCTTTGTGATACGGGGACGTTGCGGCCCCGCCGTAGATTACCTTGCCGCGCTTCTCATCGAACTTCTGGGTTCCGTACTGGAGATCCTTCTCCTTCATCAGGCTGCGCCGCTCGGAGCGAGACCCGATTGGAACGCCTCGTATTCCAAGCTCGTTCGTGCTCGTGCAGCGAGGATCCTTCCTGTCGAGCAACTGGACATCGACGTAGGGCTCGAAGGCGTCATCGAAGCCCGTCATCGGACCATGATCGTCAGGGTCTCCCTTGCAGAACGGAAAAGCTCCGATGCCGACGGTGGCGCAACACTTCTCACAGTGCGACCACTTCCCGTTGGGATCCTCCAGTTCGGTCGTGCCGCACTTCGGGCACTTCTTCTCTTCGCTCATATACTACCCCGCTGCTTGTGGTGGTGCTGCTGGTTGTGGCGCGTCTGGTGGTGCTCCCTCTGGAGCGCCGGTCCCGTCGTTCGGCTGGCCTCCGCCGGCCATCGGCGCTACGCCTGGTTCGGCTGGCTGGCTACCCCCACCCTGCTGAGCCATCGCCATCTGCTGCTCCATCTGATCACGCATCTGTAGAGCCTGCATGATGGACTGCTGATCGACGGAGTTCCTGATTCCCATCATGTTGAGCATGTTCTTCAGGAGCGGTGGAGACATGGACAGTAGCCTGCCTACGCCTGGGTTGGCGAGCATGTTGAGAGCCTGCATCAGCTTCTCTGCGTGCTGGGCCTCTGTGACTGGAGACATCGACTCCACATCGACTGTGATGTCCCAGCGCCCGTCACCGAACGCTGTCTCCAGATCATCTGGTGCAAGCTCGGTGTACTCGCGCTCCATCGCAGCCTTCGGGTTCATCAGGGCCGCGCTGTGAAGCTCCATAGCTGCCCTGAGCACGTCCTCTGGGACTGGGTTCTGGATCTGGTCGAGTGCTTTCGCGATGTCTGCCGTGTCTACCAGGAGGGCCTGCTGCGGCGCGTGCGGGTCGCTGTTCATGAGCACCCACTGAGGAAGGGTCATGCGCTGCACCGCTGTCCTGAGCAGACCAGAGGCGATCCTGGCGAGCCAGTCTGCGACCTCCTGTTGCTCGTACGACTGACGCACGTCGCTCGCCTGGCTGAGGGCGCCGACCTCTGTCGCTGTCGGCTTTCCACCTCCGCCGCGAGTGAGGCGGTCGATTGGGCTCGTCGCCGCCTGCTCTGCGAAGCCCTGCTCGGAGAGAGACAGCGTACGGATGGCGCTCTCACCGAACGACGGCTGCTGGACCGGAGAGATCGGCTGCATGTTGCCGTTCTCGACGCCGACGAACGTGCCGAACTCGTCTGTCTCGAACTTCTCCAGTTCGTCCGACGTGAACGCCTGCTTGTCGTACACGTAGCGCGGGCGCGTGCCCTTGCGCACGAGGCGCAGCCACTCGCGGGCGTCGTTGAACTCGTCCTGCTCCATCAACTGCTGCGAGATCGGCGGGATCGGATACCACTCGCCTGGCATGACCTCTAGGCGGATGTCGTAGAGCGGGATGTGCTCGTACTCCTCCTCCTTCAGGAGGTAGTCGTGCCCCTCTACCAGGACGAGACGCTTCTTCTCACGCTGGTCCCAGATCTTCCAGACTCGGACCATGTCGGGCGGCACGTCGGATGGCGACTCTGCGGTCTCCATCGGCATCAGGTCTCGGTCGTAGCCCTCTTCCCTCATCTTCGCTGTGGCCTTGAGGTCGGAGGTGTTCGCGAACGACTTGGTGCGCTTCACGTCTCGCACGTACATCCACTCCCAGTAGCCGACCCAGTCCTGTGCGATGGTCTGCGAGCGGTCGTTCGTGGCCACGTAGAACTGCCTGGCGGGGATGTGGCGGACGTAGAACGACTCGTGGACCGGGAGGGACTCTAGCTGGTTGAAGATCTCCTCTTCTGGAGAGTCCGACTCGGGGATCTCCTCGGTCTGCTCCTTCTCCTCCTGGACCGTCTCGCTCTCGATCAGTTGCGGCCTCTTCGCGTACGGATTCTCCGCCCACTCTGCCGAATAGCCACCCTCAACGATGCCGAAAGCCCAGTGGGCCTCCTTCAGGGCAACCATGCACTCTGGCTTCAGGCGCGTCTCGTCCTGACGGATGATCGTGTTGATGGTGTCCTGGAGGAGGAGTGCGCGACCGGAGACAGTCTGACCGGGAGAATCCTCACGACCGATAGCTGGACGCACCCTGATGTACGGGTGGTAGTAGAAGATCGAGGGGATCTTGGTCTTGAGGTTCGCGAGGATTTTGTTGATGACGTATCGCTTGTCGCCCTGGGCGTCTAGCTCGTCGTCCTTCGCTCTCTGGAAGCCTCGTACGTAGTCGTGGGCGCGATTGACTTCGTAGTCCTGCTCCCACTTCTTCTTCACTTCCTTCGCGACACGGATGCGCTTGAACCATCGACGCACCACGGCCTTCTGTCGCTCTTCTTCCTTCGCCCGGTCTCTGGCGTCGAGAGCTTCCGACCCTGATGTCCCGACCTGTGGCTCGTTCGGAACGTCTCCCATGGAGAGGTTCCCAACATCCATGAGTTCATCTAGGCCCGGTGTTTCGTTTCCCATCAGTAGCCTCCGCCGCGTGACTTCCATTCGCCCCTACGCCTCTGCCGCACGGGAGGAGGGGTAGCGGTGACGGGGGGAATCGTGACCAAGACCCGACCGTCCTCTCTAGCATACGCCTTTAGCTGCCTCGGAGCAGCAGGCTCAGAGGCGGGAAGTGGTCTGCTGTTCACGACATAGCGGATGCAGTCGAGTGCGTGGTCGGGGATCTGGTCGTCTCGATCCTTCCCGTAGATCGGCGCTCCGTCGTTCTCACCAACCACCTCAAGCTTCGCCGCCTTGATCTCGCGAATGGCGTGGTTGCAGCCGTGCTCCCAGTCCTGGTCCCTCGAAACGAAGTAGATGTGCGGGGCCCCAAGCTCACCAGTGAGCGGGTGGCGGTGGTTCGCGTCCACCTGGAGGTACTGACGCAGCCTCTGCCTGGAAAGCATCTCGTTGTTGTCCGCCGGCCTCCAGTAGATCTTCGTGTCCTCGGTGATGATCCTGCCGTCAGAATATTCATCGGCCACTGACCATCTCTTCTCGCGCTTGTTGTAGCCGGTGATACCGCGAGTCTTATCGAAGATCGACGGATCCGCCAGGTTCATCGAGAACGTCAGCGGGATCGATAGCTGCGTGATTGCCCTTCTGTGGTCGGACACGTTCCACTCCCCGCCTTCGGTCATCCCCTTCTGGTAGTACTCCTGCCAGAAGAAGATGTTGTTGTCTTCGTCCACCCCGTACCAGAGGCAGCACGTAGGCGCGGTGTCTCCGTGGTCTAGCACGCGCCCGAGGCGCATGTTGTTCTGTATGTGCGAGACAAGTTGCGGCGTGTACTCCAGAACGGAGGACTCATCGAGCCTGAAGAGGTGGCCCTTGGACTTGACCCACTCACCCTTCACAAACCGCTTGATGTAGTCCTCGTCCTGCTGGAGCAGCATGTCGATGTTCTGCTCTCCAGCGAACTTGTTGGTGGTGGTCGGCATGACGATCTGCCGATACCCCATCGGGTAGTACTTCTGCCTGGCCGTCTCGGACTCCATCGAGAAGCGTTGCCAGAGCCAGTGCATCTCTGGGTCGCCTTCTTCGATTGGGTTTGCTGTGAGGATGACGCTGAGCGGAGGAACCGGACGCCCAGCGTTGTCCTTCCAGGGCCAGTCTCCATTTCTCCTGTCCATGACCCAGCCCGGAACCTTCGCGCCCTTCCAACGACCGAGACGACCGAGGAGGATCTTGAACGTCGCCTCCTGCATCTGCTCCGCCTGGTCGAGGATGGCCCCGTTGATTTCGAGACCCTTGAGAATGGTGGCACTGTTCGGATTATCGAGGTAATGAAAGAGGAAACTTGACCCATTCTTGAGGGTGACGACCTTCTCGTTGGTCGGCTCCCCGATGAAGTCGGGGCGGATCCACTGGTCGAACGAGGGCCTGGTTGTAAGAGAAAGATCCTTGAAAGTCTTACGAAGGACGGCGACCTTGTAGCCCGGAAACGACTCACACAGCAGCAACATGTGGAGGATTGCCGCCGTGGTCTTGCCGCTGTTGAACCCGCCGATGAGGAGTAGTGGCTTACCCGGTGGGTGCTCTACCGCCTGCTTCTGGAGATCTGACGAGTATTCGAAGGGCGCGGGTGCTTCTGTCGTATCAACTGCCTGTTCCTGGTTTTGTTCCTGGCTCATCCGTTGGCTCTTCTGGAATCTCGGTCGCCTCTACGTCGATGGTTTCTGGAAGCGGTGTGGTCACTGATACGGCTGCATTCTCCCACGGCATCTTGGACCCAGGTGGGAGCATGATCATGGGGGTAGGAGGAGGAACGTATCCCTCCACCTGTAGCTCCTTGTACCGCGTTGCCATTCGCACAGCCGCGTTGATGGCGGTCTTTGCGGCCTCCATCCTCGTCGCCAGGTCTGGGTGTTCCATTGCCTCCTGGACGACCACTGCTGCGTTGTTGGCGAGTCCCACGATCCGAGATTCGAACTGGTGACGGAGTCTTTCCATGGAGAGCCGTAGTTCCTCGCGGAACTCGTGCTCCTTCATCCACACCTGGACCCGCTGTCGTCGGACGCCGGCTGCTTGCGCGGCTGCTTCTTGCGTCTGGCCTGCCGCGAGCACCAGGAGCGCCCGGTTCTGCTTCGGAGTGAGACCCTTCTTCGCCATCAGTCCCTGTTCTGCCTTTCTGAACAGGTGTCGAAGTGGCAGTTGTAGGCAGTCCGGTCATCGTCACCGGAGTTGCCCTGTCCCATCCTCAGGGCAAGGGGATCGTTGGTCTCGATTCCGTTGATGGCGAACTTGCCGCCCTCCACGGGATCGATGTCCATGAGCATGTTCTTGTCGTTACGGCTCTTGGCCCAGAACACGGGTGCGCCACACATGCGGCAGTCAGTCTGCTTCATCCTTCTTCTCCTTCTCGGGGGCCTCGGTAGTGAACGACAGACCCCCGTCTTCGTTTTCGGCAACTGTCACGACGTTGCCCTCTTCCGTCTCTACGGCAATCGAGGTCGGCATCGGGAAGCCTTCTCCCGCCTCCTTCTTGATTTCTTCGAGCTTCTCCTTGTCGATCCACCCGTAGATCTGCTGCGACTGGTCCTCCCACGGCAGGGTCTCCACCTGGAAGCCTGCGGCGTTCTTGTGTCCTCCCCCGCCGTACAGCTTGGCGATCTCGGACACGTCGAACTCCCCACGCGAGCGAAGCCCGAACTGCCACTTCCCGTCGTTGCGCAGGAAGAAGCCTGCGGCGAACGGGTCGTCGGGGTTCTGCTCCACCAGCTTGCCGATGTGGTCGCTGGAGTTCATGTACGGCACGTTGATGATCGGCACCACGTACCCACCGAGCTTGCGCCGCACCGTGTTCTTGATGGCCTTTTCTCCGAAGACATCGACGTACCTCTCGATGGTCATACCCTCGGAGATGACCTCGTTGGGTTCCCTCTTGTTGACCGCGTCGAAGGTCTCGAATGTCATCGGCATGGACGCCAGGTAGGCGGACACGGACTTCGATCCGGGAAGCTTGAACTTCCACAGGTCCCGGTCCTCGATGTAGTCGATGATCCAGGCCTTGCGCCGGCCCAGGAGGCGGGGCGTCTTGTTGCCGGCCTTCTGGTCAGCCAGTCGCTCCATCTCGTCGTAGGTGATACCAGCACCGGAGCGGCTCATGTCGAACACGATCTTGTCCTGGTCGCGCTGGACCCGGAACTCGTTGCGGATCTCTCCGAGGATTTTGTCGAGTTCGGCCTCTGCCGTCTGGTGGTGGTCGTAGACCGTTGTCTTCTTCGAAGACACGATGAGCTTCTTCATGTCCTCGCGCCCGTACGAGAAGTCTAGAAGCCACAGGTGGCGTCCCTTCACCAGGTTGAACGGAGGCGGATCCCCGTACCTCACAGACACGAAGTCGGCCTCCTCGCCGTAGAAGTATCTGAACGCCCAGGCGGCACCGAGTCCGTCGTAGCACTCGCCGTGATATAGAACTAGCGGTCGTGGACGCATTCGACCTCCCCTGGTATTTCGATGGAATCGAGAAGCTCGCAGATCTCCTCGTCTGTCAGTTCGCTGAAGTCGCAGAAGTAGGAGTTGCTGACCTCGAAGATCTCTTCCTCTGCCATCTCTCTGGTGAAGTCGAGGTAGTTCTTCGCGTCATCGATGTTGTCCTGCTTGTGCTTGAACGACTCACGCGAGTGCTTCAGCCCGCTCATCAGGAGCGTGACAACCTCCGGGTGGTCCTTCAGCGACTTCTTGTGAAAGTTCCACCCGAACTGGTGGAGGATTCCGTCGAAGATGGCTCCGATGGATTCGTGGTTCTGCTTGACGGGGCCGTAGTCTTCGCCCCTACTCTCCCGGATCGCCATCAGCTTGTCCTTCTGCACTGGGCTTCTCCTCTTCCTCGATGTTCCTCTTCTTGATCGCCGTGAATCCCGCCACGACGTAGGCCTCTGAGGCCTCCAGGATGCGCTCTGCGCGTTCCAGAGACTTCTGTAGGGATAGTCCGTTGGCGTTGTACGGAGCCGCACACGCAGCCAACATCATCGACGCGCTCCGCGCCTCCAGGATTTCCTGCTCGGTCAGTTCGACGTTCTTCTCTTCGCTCACTTGTGACCCTCCAATGCCGCGATGACGAAGTACATGATCATCCCGTTCTTCGCGGCTACCATTGCCTTGTCGATGCGTCGTTGAAGCTCTGCTTTCTCTTCGCGGAGCTTCCTGATCTCCTTCTCGTGCTCGATGCAGACGTTGATCTCCCCCGCGTTCACTCGATCTCCCCGATCAGTTGTCCGTCGTCCTTGATGTAACAGGTGAGCGAGTACTTGAAGGCATCCCTTTGCCGCCTCGTCTCAAGAAGCTCGTTCACCAGGTCATCGTTCTCGTCCTGGAGGTGGTTGCAGCCCTCGCACTCGCGAGACTCCAGACTCTCACGAAGCTCTCTGATGAGAGCCGCCTGCTTCTTGTTGATCTCCTTGTACGTGTCCAGCTTCTTCACCAACCCCCACGTTCCTGGGTTCATTTGCTCATCCTCCATGCCCACAGCCCGGCCTCCCAGGCCGAGGCAAGCGTGAACTTTACTCGGTCTCGCCATGTGTACTTGACTCCCCTCAAGGCCTTCCCGATCAGCCACGGTCGAAGCGCGGCGTCCTCCTTGACCAGGCGACGGCGAATTGTCTCACGGTCTACGTCTCGCTCGTCGGGTGGGTCGAAGATGGAGCACCCCCCCGAGAATGTGTCGAACCTTGCCATTTTCACCTCTTCCCAGCTAGGCATCCTAGAAGCCTGTCATGAAGTGGTCGTAGCAGTAGTCGCCGTCGAGCGGCCTCACCTGGCAGCCCTCGTGCTTACACTTCTTGTCCGGTGCGATGAAGGCCTCCTGAAGGATTTCCTGCTCGGTCTTCTCGGTCTTGTTCAATTCTGGCGGCTGTTCGTCTTTCGTGAACAGCTTCTCTCTCTTCTCGCGTTCGCGCTGCGCTCTCTTCGCCTGGGTGAGGTAGTCGCGGCGGACCTCCTTGCGGTAGATCTGCCGGTACTTCTCATGACTCACGACGAGCCAGCGTCCTCCGTCCACGGGGATGATGCGTCGTCCCTCGTGTTCCTCGTTCTTCGAGTGCGGGTCTGGGGAGGAGAGGGTCTTGAAGGCCTCCTCGATCTCGGCCACGTCGTGTCCGAAGACCTTGGCGAGGAAGCGGGGGTTGAGGGAGGTGATTCCGTCCTGGTCCTTGTCGGCCAGGATGGCCATCCAGACTCCCCACGTCACGAGGCCCTCGTCTGTGATCGACGACGTGAGGGCCTTTCCGTCGAGGATGGCAAAGCTCATACGTCCTCCTTTGTCAACATTGTCCCATGGCTGTCAACACCCCCTGTTGACGCTGAAGACACGGATGACCCTTTGCTTTGATATGCTTTGCTCTGCTTTGAGGGAAGTACATACTACGTACTACTAGATTAGAGAGAGAGGAGAGCACGCTAGTGGTTCTTCCTTCCGAAGAGCCAGGAGGAGCCTTGACGCCAAGGAGAGCCTGTGGAGATCTCAGTCTGAAGAGGCCTGGAGTCCCGAACCCGCTTCAGGCGAAGCTCTACAGCTTCCAGATCCCCTCGAAGAGCGGCTTCCCAGCAACCCTCAAGTTCAACGTCGTCCAGGTGGGCGACATCGCGGGCCAGAGCCTCTCTCTTCGCCTTCTTGCTCATTCACTGACACCTGTCAGCAGTTGAGGGTGTGAGTCGCAGTGGACAAGCCCCCGGTCAGGATCCATCCGGCAGTTGCACCGACGTAGCTCCTCCAGACCCCTCATCGCTTGCTCCACCTTGAGCCTGAACACGTTCACCAGGTCGTTCCTCGATAGCGTCTGCATCTCCAGACCCGAAATGGATATCGGTGCCGCGTAGCAGACCCCGTCGTTCCTCACCGCCCGAATCACCCACTGGTGAGTGTCGCTGTTCACCGCCGGCCCCATGTCGTGAAGATTCATCTCCCCCCACCCCTTCAGATTCCCCTCCAGAGCGTCCAGGAGGCTCACAGGGCCCCTCTTCACGTTCCCCGAGACCATGGACCCCACCGCAGCCGTTAGAACGGCTCTCAGGCCCGTATTCGAAACCTCAGCCATCGTTGCCTCTCCACGTCGTAGACGGCGAAGTATACCCCGTCCCGACAGTCGTCGTGTACGTGATCTGCGTCGTGACCCGCCTGTGCCCACACATACAGCACACAGCGTGCTCCCGTCCGTTCACCGTCTCACGACCACACATGCAGTGCTCGCAAGGCTGAGAAGGCTGAATGTAGTACGGTAGACCCCCAACAGGATTCCCAACCTGGTCCCGAGATCCACGACACTCAGGACAGGTGACTTCTCTCGTATGGAAACACGCCATGACATACCTCATAGTTTGTTCTTTTGGGGATTTTCTGGGGATTCCCTGATTGTGAGGGGGCGCGCTGGAGACCTCACCCCCCGACCTCGACCTGTATACCCCCCACCCCCTACCCTCCCCAGGTGGTTGATGGGGCAGTACTTACCCAAACTGAACTGTTCTGTCAACTTTACATAGTTCATATTATAGGCTGTACCATCCCCAACCTGTTGCAATGACTAGGGTTACCAGGGTCACAGCACCTGGGCCCTGCTTCGGGGGTCTCCGGGGGGTCTCAGCCCCCTCCTGGCCCCTGAACTTGAATCCCATGTTCAACTTACCAAGATGAAAACGGGTTTCATGTTCACCTGGCCAAGTCGATCATGAACTTCAGTACCAGGATGGTCACGGCCCCGCTCAGGAAGCCAGCGGCATACGCCGCAACCTGGGCCCCCCACATCCGCTCGTGGCGCTCGTTGTAGAGCACCCTCAGACGCGCCCTCATGCGCTCACAGTACGGGCAGTAGACCTGATTCATCTTATACACCTTCTTATATACCTACCAACCTGAAGTTGAACTTCAGTTTCAAGTTAGCTGGTATACCTCTTTGTACACCCTCAGAGCACCTGGTCCTCGACCCGCCCGCGCCCCCACTCAAAGGACGCCTCAAGCTCCTCTCGGCTCGCTGGAGCGTCCTGAGAGACGCTGGAGACCAGATGGGCCCACCTAGCCCGTAGCGCCTCTCTACGCCGCTCCTGGCCCCCGTGAACGCGCCTCTCGCGCCGCCTGTGGATCTCTCTCTCGACTGCCTTTTGGGCCTCCCAGAGAGCGGCTGCGATTGGGTCTGCCATGATGTGATTCTACCCTTGGGTCTGGGTTTTCTGGTTTTGCCCTCCTGGTGGTGTTCTTCTAAGTCTAGGCCAGGGAGGGGTTTGCCGGCTATTTTCAAGGCACGTACGATTTTTCTTGACTCACCTGTCATAACACATGGTAGACTGCGTCTCGAAGTTAGACGGTGGCGGCAGACAGGGGGTCACCAAGCCCCGGCAATCTGAGCGTCAGCCACATGAAAGCGGGCCTTACACCTGGAGCGGACGTTGGTCGAAGGGTACGGGCCTTGAGAGCTTAGCGGCTCCGAGCTAGTGGCAGGCCGAGCAGCGAGAGGCACCCCCTCCCCCCGGAGGAATCCCGAGTAGAGAGACTAACCCGTCAAGACCTTAAGAGTAGAGGGAAGGCGAGGGACCAAGGGTCTCGGGCGCAAGGGGAGGACGTAAGCGAGGAGAGTACGGAGATTCGGGGCGGTCCTATACGGCCCCTCTCAGACCCTTCAGACCCGCGTACGGCACGCTGTTCGAGCGTTCCGGGAAGCGGCGAGGAAGGGGGCACGCCCAACGGCAGGCTGAGGGGACAAGGGACAGACGCCGGGTCTTGATACCTCTCTCCTGGGCTACCACTTCCACAGTCTCAGATGTAACGCTTCCCGAGACCCCCCGGCTGGTTGGACCTTCGGGTCACTGGCGGGACACGGTTCCTCATGGCGGCATCAATCAGACGATCAGGAAGGCTACAGGTGGCCCGCCACCGTCCCCCTGGGGCCCGCCAGAGAGCATCTAAGCGGCCTCTAGACAAGAGGACGAGGGAGAGAGGGCTAGCAGCCGTCAGAGGGGGCCAGAGAGCTTCTAACGACCTCTACGGTGCAAGCGGCGGACGATCCGGGAAGGGGGCCAAGGTGCTTCTAACGACCTGACCGGATCCAAGGGCTCACAAGAGGTAGAGCCCGAGTCGCACGTCTACTAGATCGAGGCCGATCATGTCTTCGGAGGGTACTCGCACAAAAGGAAGGGCTGAGGAGTCCACGAGTGTCACGGGCCGTACGCCTGGTGGGCTCCTCGCCTTCATTGTCCTGCTCCCGAGGCGGCGCGTACAGACCCGCCTCCAAGACCTAGAAGAGGTGACTCGGAGTCGAGTGGGGGCAGAACAATGGAGGCCGATATGACCGAGTGGAATGACGGGCTGAAGGACGTTCTCGCCAACTGCTCCGCCGACGCACCCTGCGGGGACTGCGCGGACTGCGAGCAGGACCAGATCGATCACGCTATCGGGTGCGAGCCCGAGATCAACTGCGAGTGCGAGGCGGCGAACGCCCCGTACTACCGTGAGGACGAGTGCCGCATCTGCGGATGCCTCGACGTGATGACCCCTGGTGAGGATCTCTGCCGGGGCTGCGTTGACGTGGATCCCGAGCCGGTTTGGCCGAAGGAACTGACCTGCTCGGACTGCGGGGAGGAGGTCCACGAGACCCACTACCTCGGGTACAAGACCAACGTCTGTGATCCCTGCTACCGGGTCCGCAAGGGGCTCATGCCCCGCGAGGAGAACGCCGAGTGGATCGAGGACGCCGAGACACTGTCGCACCTGTAGAGAGGGAGGGAGCCATGAGCCACTACGTCTACACAGTCGCCGGTCACGGGGTCTACTGCCCCAACGGAGACGTGATCTCCGCCCGCCTGGTGAAGCACTTCGGCTGGCTCATCACCGAGAACGGTCACCGCTACGGAGCAGGCTTCTACAAGGTGATGGTCGAGGCCGAGGACCAGAAGCTTCTGGAGCATCTGGCCGAGCCCTGCGTCTAGCAGGGAGCCATTGATTCGAAGAGAGGAGGCAACCATGCCCCGGACACCATTCAAGACGTGCCGCTTCTGCCGGTCAGTCACCCCCGACGCAGAGTACCGGGAGGGCTACTACGTCATCCTCTGCGCCGCCTGCCATCTGGATATGGGGCGCAAGGTGAGCGAGGAGTACCGTCATACGCCCGACACGCGGGTCACCTTCCCCAAGGAGACCGGCGTCCTGAAGTACAAGGCAGGGCGCGTGAGCGGCGGACAGCAGGGAGGAGGCCGATAATGCGAGTCAGCAAGGACGGGAGCCGGATCGAGGCAGTTGACGCAGATGGCATCTGCTACGCCTTCAACGTGAGCTTCGACAGGCACCACCAGGTGTTCAAGTTCTCCTCGCAGGCGCTGCATGACGTGGCAGTCCAGAGGGCGAAGCGTGATCACGATCTGGAGTACGACTCCCCCGCGTACCAGTACGCTCTCGCCATCCTGGACGTGATCCGCGAGGATCAGGCGAACGAGTGGATCCCCTACGAGATCGAGTCCTTCTCCGAGCTTCACGATCACGTTGACGCGAACGCATACCTCTGGGAGGTGATCCCAGATGCCAGCGAGCGAGTGTCCCTCTGCAATGAGGTGACCGATCACGTTGACAGGCTCCTCTCCGAGCCTCTTACCGGGAGCTAGAACCTATGCAGAACGAAGTGAGCTACCAGGCGGCAGAGGAGCAGGCCAATGCCGGGTCCGCCCTCATGGAGGAGTTGAACGAGTACTTCGGAGTGGAGGGCGCGGACGTGAGTCGTCTCTCCCGCCGCCTGTACAAGGCGACAGCGTGCGGCGCGTGGCTCAACGTGGACGAGGTGGGCCTGCACCTCGGGAGCATCGTGGAGGGCAGCGACGAGGTCACCGAGACCCAGATCCTCGACTGGGCCAGCTACCTCCGCATGGACGAGGGGGACCTCGCCAAGTGGCTGGACGAGGCAATCGAGAACGTCGAGAACGAGGCTGAGATCCTCTGGAACGAGGCGAACAAGGAGGCGTGGGTATGAGCAAGGTGAGCCGGTACGAGCGAGCGTACGTGCTCCTCGCCCAAGTCGCGCAGCGTCACGCCGCGACGTGCGGTGACTGCTACGTCCCCATCATTGACGCCGAGGGCAACCCTGGTTTCAGGAGCGAGGCGTGCCCCACGGGCGCCAAGATCCTGCGGATGTACGAGCGGGCCGAGGCGCGTGCCTTCGAAGAGATGAGAGAGAGAGGTGTTGCATGAGCCAGAACCGCGAACGCTACTACGTCGAGACCGAGTGCGACTACGACGATATGCCTCTGGCAGAGGATCACCCCAACCGCCGCCAGGTTGAGGATGGTGTCTTCGCAGTCGCCTACGTCCGCGCACGAGTGGTGAACCTCATCACAGGCGCTGTCGGGGAGGGGGCGCTGTCGGGGATCATCTGCGATTCCCTTGGAGACGAGTACCTGAGCGACTGCATGGATCAGGTCATGGCCGAGGCTAAGCACGCCGCGTGCGTGTAGAGAGGGGGTAGAGATGGGAGCGCAGGAGTTCTACGTTGACAGCAACGAGACCAAGCTGACCAGGGGGTTCGCCCTCGCGGTCGAGGACGCCCGCTGGGAGTACGGGCACGGCGGGTACACCGGGACAATCGGTGAGAAGACCGGCGTGCAGCGCCGTCACTTCACCGTGAACGGTGAGCTTCCCACTCGGCAGGAGGCCGTCCAGGAGGCAGAGCGCCGCATGGGCACTGATGAGGTCAACTCCAAGTGGGATGACGCCGAGGCATTCAAGTACCAGAACGAGGACGGGAGCGAGGGCTGGCTCATCTTCGGCCTCGCCAGTTCGTAAAGGAGGAGTGATGCCGAGCTACCCGGTGTACGGACCAGAGCATGAGCTTGAACGCTGCGAGTGCGGTCTCTTCGAGGCTTATCACCGCCCGGACGAGGCGTACTACAACGAGTTCAAGCTGGAGGGCAAGCGGTCGTCTAGCACCGCCCTCCGTTGGCGTGGCTGCACCGAGTATCGGCCCGAGAGGGTGACCTTCGGGGAGGTGTTCTCGGAGTGGCTTCGCCGCAAGAGGGGGGAGTAATCCCCCCTCAAACCTGAGAGGTTGACATGACCAAGGCAGACAAGAACGTGAAGCTGTTTGGTCGGATCCTTTTCCTGCTCCGACAGGAGCGCAAGGAGGCGTCCTAATGAATCAGGAGCAGAAGGAAAGGATGGCTGGCCGTCTGATGGCGAACGCACTGCGTGTCCTTCTCCTCGACAAGGAGATTCACGGCTACCTGGTGGCGAACGACATGAAGGCGTTCCTTCAGGCCCGTGACGCCCTCAACGTGTACGAGGAGTTTGTGGGCCCGACAGTACTGGGCGACTAACAAGGGAGGGAGCTATGAGAGAGCGAGTGGGACCGGACGGCGAGCCCATGATCGACATGGACTACGTCAACCAGCTAGGGCTGGTCTGCCCCGTCTGCGGTGACACCAGCGACATTCACGAGGACGGCCAGCCCCTGGTTTTCGACGGCGGGGCCTCGCAGGAGATCCGTTGCGACTCGTGCGGCGCACGCTGGAAGGATGAGTACCTGCTCACGGGGTACACGCTCCTGAGCGACGAGGAGACTCTTCCGAGGAGGGACTGATGAGGAGAGAGGCAGTCGGAGTGATCACGATCCATGACTGGCAGTTGTACTCCGACATGAAGGGTGTCGGTGCGGCTGCGCGAGCCTGCACCAAGCTCCTTCGCAAGGCCCTGCACAACGTGCGTGCCGGTGACGTGAAGGCAGGCCAGGAGGCGTACCACAAGTGGGTCATCCTCGTGGCGAAGGAGGGGCTGGCCCGGTGGGGAGCCCTCGACACCGAGCCGTGCGTGCAGGCCACGCTGGAGATCGAGCGCATCCTGCGCCTGCCCGAGTACTCAATCCACAGATAGGAGGGGACCGTGACTGAGGCAACCTACTGGATCCTGGTTTCCGGCGACGAGGACTGGGAGATCCATACCCAGCTACGTGCGGAGTACAAAGAGGCGCGTGAGGAGGCCAGGCGGATCAAGAGCATCCTCAACGTCCCCACTCTTCTGGCAGAGATCGGCTTTCACGAGGTGATCGTATGACCCCACAGGCATTCCCGGTGAGCTACCGAGGCTACATCATCACGTTCGATCCGCCGCCCATCCCGGTGCGGACGAGCGACTACCACTACGTTCACTCGGACTTCTGTTGCCCCGAGTGTGACAACCGACATGGCTCCTGCGGCAGTGTGCTGGAGTGCATGGAGGAGATCGACCAGATCATCGAGGAGGAGGAGTGATGCCTAAGATGAAGCTCAAGCTCGCCATCATGCGAGGCGAGAACTACACCTTCATGGGGTTTGGACTCGGTGACCTGGAGGCCACGCAAGTGGTGAAGATGGCATACCGGGATCACCGGAAGCAGTTCCCCTCCCTCCCCCCTTTCGAGGAGTACGTCGATGAGTACGGCATCGATCACTTTGAGGCCACTCCGTTCAAGAACCTGACCCTGAGCCGATAGGAGGCATCGATGGGATACGAAGTGACGTTGAAGATCGTTGACGTGAGCCGACACAAGGACCGTGACGGCAAGCAATGGGGTCGAGTGCTGGGCTCTGTCGAGCTTGGCAAGCTGTTCCCTGGCGCGTTCTACGAGCTTCACGGCGACAGCAAGCCAGCGAAGGCTGGCGTCTACTTCTACGCCGACGACGGTGACACCCAGGTTCTTGAGGATCGGTACGGTGACGCCCTGAGCGTCATGGAGCCGCACAAGGTTGTCTGGGCTCTCGCCCAGGACCAGCGTGTCCTCATCGACCAGGAGGGGTTGGGCCGAGGCTACTGGGCATACGACGCAGCCATAGCCATGCTCAACGCAATCCAGACGCACGGCGACAGCTTCGACAGAGTGGTCGTCATGGGCTTCGGACACTAGGAGGCAGACATGAGCTACTACGACCGAGAGCCGGACTGGGAGAAGGTTGGTCTCGTGGACGTGGACGCCGGGAGCGTGACCCTCGGTGACCCGTGC